>SKEN01001295.1_pt1 | contig 10732 bp, 8 predicted proteins | sample 4826711 | NCBI WGS metagenome assembly SKEN01 (sample SAMN11008808, study PRJNA524170) | human gut metagenome | biome: Human fecal sample; material: Feces; isolation source: fecal sample from pouch patient p39 | host: Homo sapiens | place: Israel: Tel-Aviv | collected 2015-02-10 | reverse complement strand
ATTTTGTTTTATCTTTCATATTATCAGCAATTTTAGGGCTATATTTATAATATACTTCTATAAGGAAGTTTCCAATTTTATTATTTTTTAATATTTCATCTCTAAATCTTCTCAAAATAATAACTTCAGGAGCATTATAATCTCCGTATACTGCAGTTGCTATATAACAGCCCTCTTTTTTAGAAGCTGAACTTGAAAAATTATTTTTTATTTTTCTTTCAAATTTTTCAAATCCTTGTCCAAAACTTCCCACAAAAGTTTCTTCATAAATATTTAAACACTCTCTTGTATCAATTTTATTTTTTAAAAAATTTTTATTAAATACATCTGGGTTTTCTTTTATAATGGCTATTAAATAGTCATTTGAATAATTTGTATATGCCAGTTGGTAAAAAGCATCCAATGGATCGTTTGAATAGTTGTTGTAAGAGTTCTGTATTGCTGAAGGATTTATATCCTCAGATACATATTGAAGCTGATTTCGTTTTAATTTTTCTAAATATTCTGATGATTTTATTTGTAAAGTATCTCTAGGAATATTAAGATTTAAGGTAGAAATAAAATAATTTCTTACTAATGAAACATATAAATAATTTAAAAAAATTGAATTTTTAAAATCATTCTCATTAGAGCTTTTAGATTTTTTTTTATAATAGTAGTCTTCAATTTGATAAGAAAGCTGGGAAGTATCACAAAAATTTTGAAATGGTTGAATTGGTATAGTTCTACCTTTAAAGATTGCAATCATAAATAGCCCCTCCATTAAATTTATGTTTTATTAAAAAATATCTAAAAATCATGTGTTTTTATTTTTTAGATAACACTAATGTATACTATTTTTATTAAATAAAGTCAATTTTAATTATTCTTAACGGATCTAATTGTTTTTTAAAAGCATTGAATTTATTAAGTTAGGTGAATTTTTTCTTAATTTAAGATAATAGAATCAAAGATTCAAGCAAAGCTAAACGTAAAATAGATTTAAATACTAAAACAAATTTTTAATCCTTTTTACAATTTTTAGTAAAATCAATAGAAATATGTTATAATATCCATATACAGAAAGCATTGCTCCTAGAAAGAGAACACCTTTAAAGTGCTACATTTCTTCTCTAATAGAGATCTACAAAAACTTAAAATTACAAAAAAGTCAGAAAAACACGAAAAATTACCTATTTTTTTGCCTAAAAATACCCTATTTTAACTTAGCGTTTTGTATGCTATAATACTCATAGATAGAAGGTTTAGGTTAAATTTACGGGTTAAAGAGTATATCCATATAAAATAAGGATTGTAACTATGAATCCTCCTAATATTACCATTGATAAAGCTCCGTTAAAGAGTATATCCATATAAAATAAGGATTGTAACCAAAGCCCCTTTAGCCGCGTTTATAGATAAGCTGGTTAAAGAGTATATCCATATAAAATAAGGATTGTAACTCCACTTTTATAAGTCCTAACCACCAAATGTTATTGTTAAAGAGTATATCCATATAAAATAAGGATTGTAACCCCTAACATTTTAAACATAATTCATTCCTCCTATTTTATGTTAAAGAGTATACCCATATAAAATAAGGATTGTAACTTTTCTTATTCCCAGTAGTCCAAGTATTGAATTGAGTTAAAGAGTATATCCATATAAAACAAGGATTGTGACTTCTTAGGGTTCATCTCTTTTCCTGTGAATGTTCCGTTAAAGAGTATATCCATATAAAACAAGGACTGATGACTACCGCTAGCTAGCAAAAATCATAAAAAATCACTAAAATTTACTAAAAGAAAAACCACTATAAACACTCTACAATTGAGAACTTTATGAGAATTCACGGGTCAGAATGACAATTTATCCCTGAAAGGGATTAAAATATTGGTTTTATTACTATTGAAACTGAAATTAATGAGAATAAAAAAAGGTGACTTGTGAAAGTCACCTTTTACTTTTGCATAACCTAATCAAAAAGCCCACCTATAAAACTACAAACTCCTCCAATGATAGCTCCACCTACAATAATAGGAGCAGCGGTAATTGCAGCTGCGGTAGCCACTCCAGCTCCAGCAACAATGGCTGCCCCAGCAGCAGTAGAACCAATAGCAGTTCCCGCTCCGGCAATAGCCCCACCTATAGCAGTAGCTCCAATAGTAGAAGCAGCAGCAGTTACACCTGTAGCAACAGTCCCAGTAACAACAGCCGAAGTAGCAGCAATTCCAGCAGTGGCAGCAGAAGCAGCTCCAATAACAGCAGTTCCCGCTGAAGTAGCAGCTAAAGCCCCAACTCCAGAACTAACAGCCCCAATAGCAGCACTTCCAACACTAGTACTAGCAATAAAAGATCCTGCAGCTCCCGCCACATACCCAGTAGCTCCAGCAATAGCAGTATCAATAGTTACATCAGCAATAGCTTCTCCAATCTCCTTGTCACCACGAATAACTTCAACAGTATTTGAACCTATACTAATTCCCGCTCCAAATAGAGCACCATTTCTAGCCCCTTTTAACCCTGTATTATGTCCGTTTCTTATAATCTCTTTAGTTTGTAGCCCTTTAGTTGTAACTGGAGAATTTTTAGTTCCTAGAAATTTCCTTTCTGTTTTCATTAAATTAGCAGTGTTAGCAGCTTCTTTGTTAGTAACTGGAGATTTTTTAAAATCAATACCTTGTTTAGTAAGAGTTTTTGCTAAGTTTTTAGAGTCACCATTTATAACAATAGTTTGTCCATCTTTAACATATCGAGAAAGATTAGTAACTCCACTTTCATATCCACATTTAGCTTGAATTTTTTCTACTACTTTACCAGTATTAATATTTCTAACTACAATATCAGCTAAACCATTGTTGTCTATAACCTCTGCCTTTAGACCTTTTTTCATAAGTTCATAGTTCATCTCTTTAACATGTAGATGCTCAAAGACAAAACCTTTTAAATTACCTCTGTTAACGTTTAATTTAGAAATATTATTGAAAGTTTCTCTTGCAATAGTGTTTCTAGTAGCTCCGTCCTGGATGATCTTCTTTCCAATAAATACACCGCTAGCTCTTTTTTTGTTCATTTCAAACCTCCTTAAAATTTGTTATGACCAATTATACAACTAGTGTCTTACCGAATTTGAAGCCAAATTACATATTTTTAACTATATCCTTGTATAGATCCTCTTTTAAAAGCTCTAAATTTAAAAGATTTGATAACTCATTATCAATCTCTTTAGGTGAAACGACATAGATAAGTCCAGTATTTTCATTGATACCAATACTAAAACTCCTGTTGCTACTTTTGAAAAATTTAATATTCCAATTTAAAGTTAAGCTATTAGTAAATCCAAGATGCTCTAAATATCTATCATAATTGTCCTTATCTTCAATAACTTTTCCCTCTGTTAGAAACTCAATACTACAATGATTTTTTTCACAGTTAAACTCTCTTTTTTGCACAATCTCTCTATAATGACTTTCATAACTATTTTTACTCAGCTTTAAAAGGTTTTCATAATTGAGGTTTTTACTATTTTCATAGATATAGTCAGTGAAAGCTCTTTGTCTATCTAGTTTAAAACTATTTTTATTAACTAAATTTTCAATCTCTTCTAAAGTAAATGCAGACTTATAATAGAACTCTACCTTCTCCTTTTCATTAGCCACGTTTTTGATGATAACAGGGCTTTTGTTACCATATCTTTTAATAAGCTTTTCAATAACTACATCTCCCTCTTTTAAAGATTCCTCTACATTGTTATTGTCAATCTCTATCTTTTTACTATCTAGTATAAAACATGGATAATATGACATTTGAGGAGTTACATTTATCTCTCTATTTAATGGACAAACACTGCACCCATTAGCACAAGTACATTTTTGAAACTCAACAACTAAATTGTTTTTAAATATATACTCCCCTCTTCTATAAGTTAAATTCTCTAAGAATATATCATCACCTAGATCTTTAATAGCAGATTCTAAACTATAAAAGTAGTTAAAAAACTTATTTAATTTATCAGTTACAAGAAGCTCTAAAAACTTAACACAGTAAGCTCCTTTTTCATTTGCAAACTCTAAAATTCTTTTAATATAATCAGGAGATGAATTTAATCCATTTAAAAGAACAAAGTTCATTTTTAGTCTGATACCATTTTCTCTAATCAGATCAATATTTTTAAGAACTTTATCAAAAGAATCCATGTCACCATTTTTAGGGTTAACAATTTGGAAGTAACTCTCTTTATCAACACTATGCATAGAGAAGTTAAATTTAAACTCTCCTTTATATCTTTTTATTCTTTCAATTAAAAGTTCATCAATTAAATATCCATTAGTTACAATAGTTAAATCAGGTGTATAGTTATTTTCCTCCATAAAATCCATATATCTTATTAAATCATTTTTAGCTACAAGAGGCTCTCCACCTGTGAAAGTTAAATCTTGGTAGTTTAAATCTCTCATTTTTAAAAGAAGTTCACACATCTTATCAAAACTTGCAGACTCTCTACGAGCGTTCATATCCATACCCTCTTCATGACAAAAGAAGCAACGATAGTTACAATTTTCAGTTAAAGATAATCTAATAGCTTTTTTTTGAGTTAAAGATTTAAAAAAAGTAAATCCTTTTCTGTCACCATTTCTTAATAGATATGTCGAATCTAAAAGGAAATTAAAAGTATCTCTATATCTTTTTAACACCTCAACTTCAATCTCTTCATAATCTAAATCTCTTAACTTTTTCTCTAAAGTAACAATTTGTAAAATAGGATTTTCTAAATCACTTTCTAAAGTTATCCTCATTTTTGGAAAAACGTCAAAATAGGAGAAGTCAAAATTAACTCCTCCTACCTCAACTTTTCCTTTTCCCTCTTTTAAAATCATTTCCATTAAAATTTTCCCCCTTATTTTTCATTTCATCTTTTATAATTTCAAGAATATCATTCCAATCAATCTCTTTTTGAAACTCTATATCTAAACTTTGAACTAACTCTTTATCCTCATTCTCTGTGAGATTTTTCATATTTCTCTCCCTCATTAATCTCCTTAAAAAATTGCTTTAAAAACGCCACCATAAACTGCTCTCTTTGAAGGGCTTCTTTTTTACCAGCTTCTGTGTTCATCAAATCTTTAAGTTTTAATAACTTTTCATAAAAATGTGAAATGGTATCGTTATCTCCTTCAATATTATAGATATCTCTTTTGAGAAAGCCACCATATGTAAAGGCACGAGCAATTCCAATAGCTCCAAGAGCATCTAATCTATCAGCATCTTGAACAATTTTACTCTCTAAAGTTTCCAAAGATTTTCCTTTACTAAAAGAGGTATTGTTAGCAATGTATACAATATGATTAATTTGCTCATCACTTAAACTATCCATTCCAATAGCATTTTTAATAATATTTTCTCTGTCACCATCGCTATAGCCAAATTTATGATCTGCCACATCGTGGAATAAAGCTCCCAATTTAACAACAGTTAAATCTACAGTAAAGCTCTCTTTTTCCACTATGTCTAAGGCATTTTCAAAAACTCTTAAAGTATGATGCCAATCATGACCGCTTTTTTCATCGCTTAATCTATTTTTTACAAATAGTTTGCATTTTTCAATAATATCCATTACTTTATTTTACTATATTAAGGCTTTCATTTTTTATAGCCTTAATAAACTCCTCTTTTTTTAGCATCTTTCCTCCTAAATTAAGCTGATTTTCTATATTTAATCTTCTTTCCAATTCCTCTATTAATACGAATAACTTTTTTGTTAGAGCTTATTGATAAAATTCCAAGAGAACAATCATCAAAAGTTTTCTTATCTCTGATACAACTATTAATAGATAGCTTTAACTGCTTATTTACCTGTTTTTCAGATTTTTTATTTAAAAACTCCAAAACTCCACTTAAAATTGGATTGATACTATTTAATTTTTTACTATAAAGGAAGTTTTCACACCCATCTGTAAACAGGAAAAATCCTTTAACTAATTTTAAAACTTCTAAGCCACCTTTAAAAAGATTTAATTTAGCGGTATTTTTAGGTGAAACAAAATATGTCATATTAGAGTATTCTCTCTCTTCACTTTTAGAAAGAATCTCTATTTTATCCCCTTTTTTCATGCAAATCATTCCATCCCCAAGATGTCCAATAATTACCTTTGAATCCTTAATTCCTATAAACATAAGAGTTGAACTTAGTTCATTAATAGCTACCTCTTTTTTTGTAGCTTGTTCTTGAAGAGAGTCCCAAAGTTTACCAATAATAAACTCTTTAGCTTCACTAGCTTTAGCTTTATAGATGTAATCAAAGTTTCTATTTAGTATATCACAAATTTGTGAAGTTATCACCTTAGAACCTATCTGTGAAAATTTCTTACTTCCAGCACCATCTCCTAAGGCTATAAAACTCTTGTTACCATAGCTTTTATAAAAGATACTGTCCTGACAAGGGGAGTTCTCAATCTCATGAGATCTCCCTCTAACACTAACACCACAAACTTTAAACTTCATAATCTTCCCCCTATCCATTGATAATATCTTTCCAATCTTTAGTTATATTTACACTAATATCAAAATTTATTGAACTTTCACTTACCTTCTTAACGCTAGAAACTAACCATTTAAATACTTGTGGTAAATCTTCAGTTCGAATTCTTTTAGAAATCTTATTAGGAGTAAATTTTTGTAAATTATCCAAGTTACCATCATCTCCTATAATTACAGGATAAACACTTAGTTTTCTATTTAATGATAGTTCAATAGCTCTTTTAGCAGCACTTTCAATACTATCAGTTGGATCTCCATCACTTATAATAACTAACATTGGTTGATAATACTGAATTCCTCCAAGTTTGTACATCTCTTTTCTTTTTTCTAGCATATCTATAGCAGTATTTACTGTTGATCCTAAAGGTGTATGTCCAAAAGCATTAAATATTGGAGCAGATTGTAAATCCATAACACTAAATTTATTAACTACAGTAGGGTATGTTTCTCTAGCATGAGTATCAAACTTAAATCCAAGTACAGCTAAATCTAAAGAATACTTTAAAATTTCATTTCTAGAGTTTTTCTTAATTTCGTTATAAAACTTTTCAATCTCTGCATTAAGGGTACTGATTTTTTCTCCATTCATTGACGAGCTTGTATCAGCAATAATTACAACTGGGATTCTTGTCATAGGGTTTACAACTTCTTCTTCTATTTCGTTACTAAAATCAAATAAAAATTTCATAATTAATTCCTCCATCTATTTTTTATCTTTATATAGTTATTACAAAATACTAGTTTGCAATATCCATTTGGTGCATTCCAAGTTCCTCTTCTAGGTGATGATAAAAAGTTCCATACCAAAGACCTGTTCCACTTACCACAAGTTTGTCTAGATTAAATCTTTTTAGAATCTCTAAAAAGGCAGGTAGTCCAAGAGCTTTTGTAAGTGCTGAATCTAAAACTCTATTTTTACATTTGGATTCATCTTCAGCTTTAAGAGCTGCCAATAGATCCTCTACAGTTTCATATTTTTCCAATAAGAATTTAATGGCATTCGAACATGATTTTTCAATAGTATCATAATTCATTACAGTACAATGTTGCTTCTTATTTCCACTTTTTCCAGTTGCTGAAGTTATAGCAGTACCAACAGAGATACACTCATGAACTGGGATATCTCTAACCTCTTTTTTTAGAGTGTTGTTAATTTTAGATTTAACAGTTTTTAAATTTTCTTCAAAGGCAGTAGCTAAAGAAGTGTTTAAATTACTGTTAATAGTTAGAGTGTTTAGAAGTATAGTGCTTCCAAAGTTTAAACTCTTTGAGAAGATAGGCGAGCTATCGATACCTCTTAAAATAGCAATCTCAGTTGAGCCACCACCTTGATCGATAAATAGGTAGTTTTTTCTAGTAGAATTTTCCAAAACTTTAACTCCGTTTGGATGTATTCTGCCAGTATATTTAAAAGCGTTAGTTGTTAAGCTACTCTCTTCATCTCTAGACAAAACTCTACAAGATAGATTATATTCAGTTTTTAAAAATCTTAAAATCTCATCTCTATTTTGAGCTCCTCTTATTGCAGCAGTGGCAACACAATATAGGTTTTTAACGTTTAACTCCCTTGCTTTTGCTAAAAATTCATGGATACTATAATCAATAGCTTTTTTTAATGCTAAGATATTCATATTACGATTTTTATCTAAAAGTTTACCTATATTTGTTAAACGCCCCTCTCTAAAGCCACCATTTTTCTCACCAAAATCCTCATAAGAAAACTCTTTTAACTCTTTATCAGATCCTCTAACTAACAGTTTAATGGCTTTAGTACTAATTTCTAGAACTCCAATTTTACTTCCATTTGGATTTAAGATATTTTGGGCATTTCCAATTCCAGTTCTTCTGTCTAAAGATATAGCTACATCGCTATTTGCTACAATATCCTCTGAAAAAATGCTATTTGAATAACTGTTTTCTAAAATATCCATTTTATATTTAGTTAAAACTTCTAACCACTCTTTAGGTGAAACTCTATTTTCTGTTTTAAAAGTTTTAAAGAAGCACTCTTTTATATATAAAGGCATCTCATTCCATGTAGAAAGTAGTTTTTTATCAAGTGGAGTGTTAAAACCATAATCATTAGCTAAAGGATAAGCAAAAGATCCATTTTTTATATTTTCAACAGGGCTACCACCATTTGTTACAGTAAAAGGGTGTCTTCCAGGAATCAAAATTTTAAAAAGTAAAACTCCAAGTGAGAAATATTCATTATTTAATGTTCTAGGTGTTGTCTTAAAGTTTTTTCCCATCATCTCTGCTGGAGTAAATTCATCAGTTCCAACTTCACAAAGATACTTATCAACTTGAAAAGAGTCGCAATCTATAAGATGTATATTTAAGTTTTCATCTATAAGAATATTATTGTCACTTACATCTCCTACAAGAACCCTTTTTGAATGAAGATAGTTAAATGATGAAGCTATTTGAGTTGCTATGTCCACAAGGTTAGATCTTTTTATATTTTTCTTATTCATAGATACAAGAAGAAGATAATTTTTTAAATTGACTCCTTCAATGCTATTCATAGTGTATCCAACTGTTTTTTCATTCTCCTCTACTAACTGAACTGGAGTACAGATACTATCTAAACTTATATTTCTTAACATTATTCTATTTAATTTTTCTTGAATCTTATTGCTAATATTATGAAACTCTTTATAAACTTTTTTACCTTTTAACTTAAATATCTTTCCTTCTCCACCTGAAGCAATTTCAGTTTCTATTTTTAAACTATTTTTTAACATTTTTTCCTCCCACAATCTTTATATATTTATAATAAACTATGTCTCTTACAGTTTTTTATAGATTTTTACAAAAGGGAAAATCCCTTTTGTAAAAAATTAGTAGTTATACTTTTCTATATCTAGTTCATTTTCTTCAACACTTCTACTAAGCCAAGTGAAAAACTTTTTAAAATCAGTTCCTTCAACTCTAAGAGGTTCCATATTTGGGTTTAACTCTTTAAGAACTCCAATATTTGCATCATTTCCAATAGCTACAGGGAATAGAGTTACCTTTCTTCTGTTTTGTAAATCTTCAAAAAGAGCCTTTGCATTTTTAATGTCATCAGTTGGTTCTCCATCTGTCATTAAGATAACCCATGGTTGGTAGTAGTTTGTTCCATAATCTTTATAAACTAACTTTCTATCACGTATCTGGTCATATGCTAACTCTAAAGCTTTACCCATTGGAGTTCCACCACTAGCTATAAAATTACTTTTAGTGCCACCGTTCCACTGTTCAAAATCTAGGAAAAGCTCAGGATTTTCTCCACCAAATGTAATAACAGATAGATCTAAAGCTGTTGAAGCCATCTCATCCTCTAAAATATTATTTAAAAAAGTCTCAAACCCTAAATTAAGTTGCTCAATACAAGAGATACCACTTTTATCAATGCTACTCATAGAACCGCTAACATCTAGTAAAAAAATAACTGGAACCTTTGTTCCTGAGAAATGATCTAAACTTTGGAAATTAAACTTCATAAAACTCACCTCACACGTTTTCTTGTTGTTATGCTATGAGTTTATCAGAGTCCTATTACAGAATTTTCTAGTTTTTTACAAAATAAAAAGTATTTTTAAATGAATATTGTTTTTTGGAGATAAAAAAGGTAATCTTCTAGTATAATAAAATCTTTTTTAAAGGAGAAATACCTATGGAACTATATAAGGATATCGAATCTTTAGTTTTTAAAGAAGGTAATAAAAAATATTCAATAAAGTTAGATTACAAATTCCCAGATAGTGATTTCTATAAGGGAGATAAATATGCTAATTACGATATAGCAGTGAAATCAGATAAGGCTAAGGGTAGCGAAGAAGAAACTGTTATGAGAGTAAGACTAGACAGATATGAAGTTAATGAGGAAACAGGACAAGGTTCAGGAACTTTTGAATATACCTTTGAAACTGGAAGTCAAGATGATTACTATATTGCCATTGAGAAAGTTGGAAATGGAATATTAGTTTTAGATGACTTAACAATAAATGAATATGATGGAGAAGTTGATAATCCATTCCCAGAACCACCAAAGCCACCAGTTGATCCACTAGCTATTCCACAGGAAAATATGAGTATTGTTGCTAATGCAGAACAACAAGATGCCGGTGGAGAAGGTCCAGCTAGATATGCTTTAGATGGAAATGAATCTACAATATGGCATACACCATGGGATGGTTCAGGAGATAAGCCATATAATATAACCTTAGAT
>SKEN01001291.1_pt1 | contig 10791 bp, 8 predicted proteins | sample 4826711 | NCBI WGS metagenome assembly SKEN01 (sample SAMN11008808, study PRJNA524170) | human gut metagenome | biome: Human fecal sample; material: Feces; isolation source: fecal sample from pouch patient p39 | host: Homo sapiens | place: Israel: Tel-Aviv | collected 2015-02-10 | reverse complement strand
GGATTAAACTTGATCCTAATAAAGACTTAGCGACAGTCACACAAGCAGATATTATTGAAAATCCTAAACATCTTAAATTTACAGAAATGAAGTCTCTTACAATTCCTTCTGTACGTACTGATTTTGATTATATTGTTATTACAGGAGCTATCATTTATAATGCAAAAATTGACCCTAAATCTGCATTGGCAAATGAAGATGTATTGCCACAATGGTTATTACAACTTGTAGTAAACGAGAAAAACAAAGAGGCTCAATGGGCAAAAGACATTGTAGCAGCTTATCATTCTCAAGAATTTAAGGATTACATGGAAAAAAATAATAACGGTTTATGGTTTGTACCAAAAGGTGAATAATTAATAGAAAAACGTACTATATATGTGCACAAATAAAATAACCGCTGACAAGTAGTAACTTATCAGCGGTTATTTTGCCGTTTACGGAATGATCTCAGGAGATTTCCATGCGTAAGATTGTTAAAATTATTATTCTATACCGTCATTCCTACAGCATAGTTTTCATATAGTTTTTTATAGTATCCGTTAAGTGCCATGAGTTCATCATGTGTCCCTTGTTCTACAATGGTACCGTTTTCTACCACTAGTAGGAAGTCCGCATTTTTTATTGTGGATAAGCGATGGGCGATTACGATACTGGTTCGACCTTTGAGGAGTGTGTTCATCGCTTTTTGAACCTCTACTTCGGTTCGGGTATCTACGTTAGCCGTTGCTTCATCGAGGATGAGAATGTTAGGATCGGCTAAGAAGGCCCGAGCGATGGTAATTAATTGTCGTTGACCTTGGGAGAGATCATCACCACCTCGGTTGAGCATCGTATCATATCCATTGGGTAATGTACGAATAAAGTGATCTGCCATGGCAAGCCTTGCGACATACTCGATTTCTTCACGTGTAGCATTTGGCTTGCCGTAGCCAATGTTATTGGCGATAGTACCCGTGAAAATCCAAGCGTCTTGCAATACCATTCCTACCGTATTATGTAAGCTTTCACGAGACAAATCCCGAATATCTACATCGTCAATAGTGATGCGACCATTTTTAATGTCATAGAAGCGCATGATGAGATTCACTAATGTAGATTTACCAGCTCCGGTAGGGCCTACGATGGCTACCATAGAGCCAGCTGGAATGTGAATATTAATATCCTTCATAAACACATTGGACGGTGTATAACCAAAATCAACATGTTCAAAATCAATTGTCCCCGTATGAGCTTGATTACTTGGTTGATTGGCCGTCATAGATGTGTTAGTACTAATAGCGTCTCTATCAGTTTTTGATGAGCTGTTGGATAATGTCAATTTTCCATCATCAATTTCAGATGGGACATCAATTACCTCATAAATACGGCCTAAGGCTGCAGCGGTTTCTTGAAATTTTGTCATAATATAGGAACTACGAGATAGGGGGTCGGATACCTGACCCACATAGAGGAAGAATGCCTGAATATCCCCAATGGAAATGGACCCACGTAATACCATAAGACCGCCTTGAATAGCGACGAGGCAATAGGTAAATTGATTTAAAAATTTTACGAGAGGCTCTACAAGCTGACTGGTGAAAGCAGCACTTCTCATACTTTTAAATAGATTGTCATTCAGTATATTTACTTGGCGAGTTGTAGTCTCTTCTAGACCAAAGGTTTGAATAATTGGCTTGCCTACAACGATTTCTTCTATGCCACTGTTGAAAGCTCCTAATGCATTCTGATTTCTAAGATACACGCGGCGAGCTCGTTTAGATAGCCACGTTAAGCATATAATACCAATCAGTATGATGACGATAATGGATGTTCCCAAAATTGGACTGATCCAGAGCATCATTGCAGTGGCGCCGATGATTCCGATAATGGCGGATACGAGACCGGGCACACCTTCACCTATCGTTTCTGCGACAGCATCCAAATCAGAGGTTAGACGGCTTAGAAGATCGCCACGTTGGTGATCGTGAAAGTATTCGATAGGCAATGAGTATAGGTGAGTACTCATGCGTGTACGCAAGGCGAGCACTGTTTTTGATCCAATGGAGGCCATCATGTATTCGCCGAAGTACGTGAATAAAGCATGACCTCCATAGATGGCAATAAGCCAGAGGATGATTGTATCAATAGAGGCGAATATGGTATTAATGTCTTGGTTTGTTTGTAATCCGCTAACAATAGCATCTACGACCTTGCCAAGTAATACTGGAGCTGACACCTCAAACATAGCTGCTGTGATAAGCGCTAAGATGAGGAGAAATAGCCAACCCCATTGGCTTTTAGAATCGATTAGGAAACGAAGTAATGGGCTCATTCTGTCACCTCCTGAGATGCTAAAATTTGTTTATATACGGTAGAGTTTTCAGCTAACTCATCATGAGTGCCATACCCTGCCACTTGACCTCTGTTGATGATTAAGATGTGGTCTGCTTTTTTTGCAGCACTTACCTTTTGCTCTACAGAGATGAGAGCGGGGCGATTGTCCTTTTGCAATTCCTCGTGTAATACGGTGCGAACGGCACGCTCTGTGGTGCCGTCGAGAGCAGAGAAACTATCATCGAATATAAATAAATCTGGTTTGCGCACGAGCGCTCTAGCCATGGCAAGACGTTGGCGTTGACCTCCAGATAGATTAGTACCACCTTGGGAGACGATATATTGGTAACCACCTTCAAGACGACTAATAAATTCATCCGCCTTAGATAATCGGCATGCATTTTCTATATCTTGAACTGAAATATTTTGGTTTGGTGCAGCACCGTAACGGATGTTCATTTCTACAGTCCCTGTAAATAAGTAGGCTTTTTGTGGGACATAACCGATGCGTGAGCGTAAGTCATCTACATTCCATTCATAGATGGATTTGCCTTTGAAGAGAATGTCTCCAGACTCAATGGAGAATAGGCGAGGGATTAGGTTTGTAATCGTACTTTTACCAGAACCAATGTCACCCATAATAGCCAATGTTTCACCGTGATGAACGGTAAAGAAAATATTTTCTAAAGCCGGCGATTCTGCATTATCGTAACGGAACGTAACATTGCGAAATTCCAGAAGTGGAGTATCATCGTTTGCCGATGCCGATGCCGATGCCGATGCCGATGCCGATGCCGATGCCGATGCCAAATCTACAAATTTTCTGCTATCTTCTTGGCCAACTATATAATGGGTGTTTAAATTTGTATTTTTATTATATGGTTCAGGAAATGTATCTGAGTTTTCGTGTTCCAATAACTCTTGAATGCGGGTGTAACATACGATAGCTTCGGGTATATCTATGATGACGAAAATAGCCATGAGCATACTTAAGAGGATAAGGTTAGCGTATTCAATAACGGCCATAATGTCACCTATTTGTAGGGAACCTATGCTTACGTTATAGCCTCCGAGCCAAAGGATAGCAACGGTACTCATGTTAAAGAGAATTAATATAGTCGGTAAACCAATAGCAAAGGTTTGGCGTAATCTTTTATTTAGTTGAGCTGTTTCTGTAAAAATTTCTATTTCTTTAGTATTTTCGTAATGTCTTCTATTGAAAGCTCGTATAACAGGCATGCCCACAATATGATCACGTACCATATCGGTAATAGTATCTAGTTTTAGTTGTAACGCTTTAATAATAGGTAAGGCGCGGCTTTCAATAAAAATTATGGTCAGTATCATGAATGCCATAACAGCGAGGATGACGAGACCTAGTTGCCAGCTCTTATAGAAGGTTAGTCCTAGACCAATACATATCATGAGAGGCATAGGGAGAATCATATTTAAACCTTCTCCTAGAACTGATTGAATTTTCTCAACGTCTCGACTGGTCCGCATGAGTATGGTGCCTGTACCAAAGTGTGTAAAGTCGCGTAGTGAAAAGGCTTGTATAGCTTTCACCAAATTGTCGCGCAATACTTTGCCTATAGAGGCTGAAATATGAGCGCTCATAGCAACACCTAGGATAGCAGACGATACTGTTAATAGTGCAACGATAAGCATCGTTGCACTAGAGTTAGTAATCATCTCTAAATCACCATGGAGGACACCGTCATTGATGATGGTAGCTGTTAAGGTTGGTATATATAAAGTGCCTGCTACATTGAGTAACGAAAGAAGTGACACAATGATAATAGAGAACCATAAAGGTTTTATATAACTAGAAATTAACTTCATTTCAATCCTTTCGGCATATCTTTCGATATATTAGTAATTTTCGATGTTTATATTATATTGTATAAAACCAAAAATATCTAGTAAAAACTATTACTAAAAGTTTAGTATCAATCAATAAGTATTATGACGAATATTATATTTTCACTAAAAATATTCTGCTATACTGTATTTGCAATTTTGTAGTTTTATTTTTAGTAAGGAGTGTTCCTAATGAAGTTGAATTGGAAATTATTCGCACCGCTTGTAGTAGCTATTCTTGTATGGCTCATCGGTGCGCCTGAAGGCCTTAGTCCAAATTCTTGGATTTATGTAAGTATTTTTGCAGGCCTCGTGGTGGGGTTGATTTTAGAACCAATCCCACCCGCTTTTATCGGTATCATTGCTGTTACCGTATCTATGTTATTTAAGGTTGGTCCAGCACCTATTGTAGACAAAGCAACTGGTGTAGCAAAGGCTATTACGGATGCTCAAGCTATCAGCTGGGGGCTTAGCGGTTTCTCTAATGCCATCGTGTGGTTGATATTCGCAGCATTTATGATCGGTATCGGTTATGAAAATTCTGGTCTTGGTCGACGTATTGCATTGTTCCTCGTAGCCAAACTTGGAAAGTCCTCTTTAGGCCTTGGTTATGCCATTGCTATTACTGACCTTGTGTTGGCTCCATTTATTCCTAGTAATGCGGCTCGTTCTGGTGGTACGATTTATCCAATTGTATCTAGTATTTGTCCGATGTTCGATTCTTATCCAGACAAGAATCCTCGTAAAATTGGTTCCTATTTGAACTGGGTAGCATTGGCAACAACTTGTGTATCTAGTTCTATTTTCTTGACTGGTGCGGCGCCAAATCCATTGGCTCTTGAATTGTCTGCTAAGTCGGGTATCGTAGCTGCCAACTGGGGTACATGGTTCTTAGCATTCTTGCCAGTAGGTATTATTCTATTTATCATTACACCATTGTTGACGTATGTATTCTGCAAACCAGAGGTAAAAGGTTCCCCTGAAATTGCAGCATGGGCAAAGGATGAATATAAGAAATTAGGCTCCATGACACGCAGTGAAATCTTCATGGCCTTGATTTCTGTATTGGCTCTCGTATTGTGGATTGGTGCTTCTACATTTAAAATCAACCCAACTACAACGGCTTTAATTGTTATTATCTTGATGATTTTTACTAAGATTATGACTTGGCAAGATTTCCTTGCTAACAAACCAGCATGGAATGTGTTGACTTGGTTTGCCACACTTGTGCCTATGGCTTCGGGGCTTAAAAATGTAGGATTCTTGGAATGGCTTGCTAAATCTGCAGGTGGTTCTTTAGTTTCTTTAGATCCAACAATGGCTGTTCTTGGCTTGTTATTAGCATTTTGCTTACTTCGTTACTTCTTTGCTTCTGGCACCGCTTATGTAACAGCTATGGTAGGTTTGTTTGCTACTTTAATTCTTCAGATTCCTGGTGTTGATCCAGCTCAAGTTATGTTGATTCTTTTAGTACCAATGGGGATTATGGGGATTCTTACCCCTTATGGTACTGGTCATAGCCCGATTTGGTTTGCTAGTGGCTATAATAAAGGCCCTGAATTCTGGAAATTAGGTGCTATCTTTGGGATTATCTACCTTGCGATATTTATTGTGGTGGGTATTCCATGGATTCAGTTCGTAATGCCACTTTTAGGATAGGCTTTCCGCCGCCATATGTCTCTCTGCGCTCCATTCGCTGCAAGTCGCTGGACAGACATATGGCGGCTTCTTTTATCCTGAAATGGCAATACTCACTTTGGGAAAAGCAAGTCGAGTTTAAAGAACACTACGAGTAGCTTCCTTTATATCCGAAAATGGCAAAACTCGACAGAACTCGACAAATCTAAAATAATAAATATAATATTGATGTGATAGTAAATATCTTTTTTGGGGTTTCTGATGGAGGTGGTTTATTATTATGTCTGCTACAGAGCGTGTTGTACAGTCGATTTTATATGAGTTGGGCTGTGTTATGATTGGCTGGTCTGTGATGCAGTTTGTTCCGCATGAGGGGCAGCCTCTGGTCTTGATGATTATTTTTTCCTTACTTGCTATGGTTTGGAATTTTGTGTTTAACTGGATATTTGATAAACTAGTACCGGGTGACCGATTAGCGCGAGGTCCTGTAATCCGTACGGTTCATGCGGTGTTGTTTGAAGGTTTGTTTATGCTTGCCACAGTACCGATTATTATGTACATGATGCATATGAGTTTTTGGATGGCCTTTGTTACAGATATAACGATGACATTAGTCATATTAGGTTATACGTATGTTTATAACTGGGTATATGATCGGGCACGTTTATTATTCGTAGAAGCTTAGTTCTAATATATGAGGTAAGTACCTCTTGAAAAATCTATATCGTATAGTAGGAGGTTCTTATGTCTACAAAATCTATTACGGGCACAGGGCTTTTATTGGCCGTTGCCTTATTGGCGCAAAGCTTGCGCCTCATGTTCCCATTTATTCCAAACCAAGTGAGTATGTTCCTCATCGGTTCTATCACATCTGCTACATTTGTTTTAGCAACGTGGCGCTATGGCTGGAAAAATGGACTCGTCATCGCATGGATTGCTCCGGTAGTGGCGCATTTACAAGGTATGTTACCGCTACCACCGTTCATTTTGATTACGGCTCTTGGTACGACTGCGTATGTATTCGTAGCCCACTGGTTACAACATAAACCAAAGGCATTGCTTATCATTGTGGCTGCTTTGGTAAAAGCCGGCGTACTCTTTGGAGGGTATTCCTTGTTCTTCTCCTTGTTCCAATTTCCACCAAAGATTGTAAATACCATGCTTTTCGTATCTAGTTGGCCGCAATTGGTAACTTCGTCATTAGGTATAATTTTGGCATTACTTATTACAAAACGCACTAAATATTAGGTGAACTTAACTTATAGTTATGACAACCCATTCAAAATATATATGACCTTTTAAGGGCACTCAAGACCTATGAGTGCCCATTTTTGTTGACCGTAATCATTGTCTACTTTTATAATTAATATATTGTATACAAATATGAGGAGTTGATAGGAATGAAATTTAATACAAAATGTGTTCACGGCAGTGGCAAACCAGATAGCACTGGTGCCATTTCCCCTGCAATCTATATGTCTAGTACATTTTCCCATCCAAAGTTGGGGGATACAACAGGTTATCAATATTCGCGCGAGTCTAATCCAACGCGCGACCGTTTGGAACAATTGATAGCTGGCCTTGAAGAAGGTACAGATGCATTGGCATTTTCCTCCGGTATGGCAGCTGTGGACGCAGTATTCCATCTATTCTCCCCTGGGGATCATATCATCTTGGGTGATGATTTGTATGGTGGCTCTATCCGCATGTTCACGAATATTTACGAGCAAAATGGTATCGAGTTTACGTATGTAGGCACTTCTGATCTTGATGCGGTGAAAGCGGCTTTTAAACCGAATACAAAGGCTGTATATATTGAAACACCAACAAATCCTATGATGGAGATAACCGATATTCGTGCACTTTGTGCATTGGCTCACGAACGCAATGCGCTAGTAATCATCGACAATACCTTCTTGAGCCCATACTTCCAAAAACCATTGACCTTGGGTGCCAATATTGTTGTTCATAGTGGTACAAAATTCATCGGTGGTCATCACGATGTAATTTCTGGTTTTACTATTGTAAAAGACGAAGAAATCGCTGCAAAATTGCGTTTAACATATAAAACCGTAGGTGCATGTTTATCTGCTATGGATAGCTGGCTCGTTATTCGCGGTGTAAAAACATTGGCTCTACGCATGGAGCAACATCAAAAGAATGCCATTGCTCTTGCTGAATGGCTAAAAAAACAACCAAAAGTAACTAAAGTTTTGTTCCCAGGCCTTCCAGAACATCCTGGTTATGAAATCAATAAAGCTCAAACAACAGGCTTTGGAGGCATGCTATCCTTTGAAGTAGACAGCGAAGAAACGGCTAAACAAGTATTAGAAGGTATTAAGCTTATTCAATTCGCTGAAAGTCTTGGTGGTACAGAATCCTTGTTGACATATCCTGTAACGCAAACACATCCAGATTTAAAACCTGAAGATGCAGAACGTAAAGGTATTACACGTCGTTTGTTGCGTTTATCTGTAGGGATTGAAGATACAGAAGACTTGATTGCAGACTTGGAACAAGCTTTTAATAAATAAAGGAGTTCCTATGGGACAATATAACTTTGATCAAATTTTAGATAGAACGCACACGAAATCTTTAAAATATGATTTTGCTGTTAAGCGCGGTAAACCAGCTGATGTGTTACCATTCTGGGTAGCGGATATGGATTTTGAAATTCCCCCTGAATTAAAGCAAATTTTATTGGACCGCGTAAACCATGGCGTATTTGGTTATACCGAATCTGATGATGAGTATTTCGATGTGTTAAAGAATTGGTTTACTACACGTTTTAATTGGACTCCAGAACAAAAATGGCTTGTTAAAACGCCTGGTATCGTATTTGCTTTGGCGATGGCGGTTCGAGCTTTCACCAAGGAGGGGGAAGGTGTGCTCATCAACCAACCGGTGTACTACCCATTTAGCATGGTTATTGATGACAACAATCGGCGTCTTATCAATGTGCCACTCATCAAAGGCGACGAAAAATACACTATCGATTTTGAAGGCATCGAGCGCGCAATCATTGAGGAAAATGTTACATTATTCCTCTTGTGTAATCCGCATAATCCAGTAGGGCGCGTGTGGACTGAAGACGAGTTAAAACGCCTCGGCGATATTTGTATTAAATACAATGTGCTCATCGTGAGCGATGAAATTCATGCAGATTTTGTATGGAAAGGGCATACGCACAAGGTATTTGCGGACCTTGGTGAAAGCTATGCAGAACACTGTGTTGTATGTACAGCACCTAGTAAGACCTTCAACATTGCAGGCTTACAAGTAAGTAATATTTTCATTCCCAATGATTCCTTACGCCGCCGTTTTATCAAAGAAATAGATCGTGCTGGTTATAGCCAGTTGAATACGATGGGGATCGTTGGCTGTGAAGGAGCCTACAAAGTGGGGGCTCCTTGGCTTGATGAATTGAAAGAATATATTCAAGATAATATTCAATTTACCATCGACTATATAGCAAAATATATGCCAAAGATTCATGTATATCGTCCTGAAGGGACATATCTCATGTGGCTAGATTGCTCTCAATTGTCGCTGAGCCCTAAAGAGCGAGACGAATGGATCATCAATGATGCCAAGCTATGGCTCGATACGGGTTCTATGTTTGGCATCGATGGGGAGGACTTTGAACGCATTAATGTTGCTTGTCCTCGTAAAATATTAGAAGAAGGGCTCGAATCTTGGCGCCGTGCCTATGAGGCTAAGGGCTTTTAATTAGATTAGGTTATCAAATTGTAGAATATGTAGAGGTGACATTATGCCTATTAAAGTAATAAAAAATTTACCGGCCATTACGAAATTAGCTCAAGAGAATATTTTCGTTATGGATACTGAACGAGCGGAGAATCAACAGATCCGACCTTTGCAAATTTTGCTAGTCAATTTGATGCCTACTAAAGAAGTGACGGAGACACAAATTTTGCGTGCTCTCAGTAATAGCCCATTGCAAGTTAATTTAACATTGTTACATACTGCATCTCGTAAGGCTAAAAATACAGATGAACAATATTTAGAAACCTTCTACCGCACCTTTGATGAGGTAAAAGACCAGTTCTTTGATGGTATGATTATTACCGGTGCTCCTGTAGAGTTAATGCCTTTTGAAGAGGTAGACTATTGGTCTGAACTCGTAGAAATCATGAACTGGGGCGAAGAACATGTATATTCGACCTTCTATATATGTTGGGGAGCTCAAGCTGGTTTATATCATCACTTTGGTATTAACAAATCTATTATGGACGAGAAATTATTCGGTGTTTACGAACACGATATTTATAATGATCGACCAGTGCTCATGCGTGGATTCGATGAAAAGTTTTGGATGCCACACTCTCGTCACACTACAGTTTCTTTGCAACAAATTAAGGAAAATCGTGACTTGGAACTTTTGGCTGGGTCTGAACCAACAGGTGCTGCTATCGTTCGTAGCTTAGATAATAAACATATCTTTGTATTTGGTCATGCCGAATACGATTGGGACACACTTAACCGTGAGTACGTGCGGGATATCAAAAAAGGTATGGATATTGCAGTTCCTGAAAACTACTTCCCAGATAATGATCCGAAACAACGTCCCATCGTGCGCTGGCGCTCTGTAAGTACACTTTTATTTACAAACTGGTTAAACTACTATGTATACCAAGAAACACCGTACATTATTGAACAAATCCAAAAAATGAAATTTGAACGGGATAAAAATTTAGGCGCTTACATCTAAATGTAAGTACTTATTTCTAATCTATTGATAGTACTATGTACCCCTAATTACTTCTAACATTTCTCAAGGGAACTAGTTCTTTGGAAGTAATTAGGGGATTTTTATTTTTCATAAAATGATTTAGTTCGCATTAGAGTCTTTGGTAAAAGTTTTTATCGTCCTTTGCTTACCATAGTTTAAAGTTATGGAGAAGACCATATAAAAAATAGTAGACATATTTTTTAAAACATAGTACTATACTAGGC
>SKEN01000124.1_pt2 | contig 10867 bp, 6 predicted proteins | sample 4826711 | NCBI WGS metagenome assembly SKEN01 (sample SAMN11008808, study PRJNA524170) | human gut metagenome | biome: Human fecal sample; material: Feces; isolation source: fecal sample from pouch patient p39 | host: Homo sapiens | place: Israel: Tel-Aviv | collected 2015-02-10 | reverse complement strand
TAAGCTCCACGATAATTAAGAGAACTGTAACCACTGGTGCCAGACGATGTATTACCTCCGTGGGTGTTACCGACCTGAACGCTATAATTCAGGTTATTATCCGGCAGCAGAGTGCCATAAACCCCCGATAGATTGGTCATGCCGCCTTTCAAATCGTTTGACATACTGTAACTGGCGTTTGAATTACGAAATGCCGACTGACTGTCTGTACGCATCCAATGACTGAAGGGAACATTAAGCGTAAAAGCGAGTAAATGATCCCGATCGTTTTGCCATATATTATTGGAATAGCTGTAATTCAGCGAAGCCGTTATATCACCAAACGGCACATTTAATCCAAATGATATTTGCTGGTCGCTGCGTGACGTGTTCCAGTAACTTTGGCGACTGGCACTGAAAAATGTCGTACCGTAATTTCCAAGCTGCTGAGAGATGCTTATTTGTTCCTGACCCCGCTTACTGTAGAACAGATTAAAATAATCAATAAATTGTGTCTGCTCATTGCTGTCTCCGGTAGGAGGCTTAACGGTGTAACCACTCATTCGACTGTAGGCACTGTCGGATAAGTTATAAAAACCTTGCGTAGAATAGCGATATCCTGCGACCTGGATATTGGTTCCTGTCTGGTAGAAGGATTTGCTGTAGACGGATTTAACCGATTGCCCGCTGTGACGGGTGCCATCTGCAAGTGTCGTATTGGCCTGCGTGATATCGAAAGAAAAGGCACCAAAAAGTCCTAAATCTTTACCAATACCAAGGTTGAAGGCCTGATAATCTTCTGCAATTTGCATTCCGCCATAAGGTGTCCAGTTTCCTTCCAGTCCATGCATCAAGCTACCTTGTATGAACTTGGGGGAGCTTTGCAGGTTATTTCCACTACGATATTCCCCCATGGCAAGCGCATAACGCGTATATCCAGCACGTTGGAGAACCGGAACAGACGAATAAGGAACATATAATGTCTGAATACTGCCGTCTGCCTCTTTTATGGTTACTTGCAGATCACCACCATTGGCGGCAGAGTTGATATCATCAATAGTAAAAGGGCCGGGTGGAACAGTAGTCTGATAAACATCGTATCCGTTCTGTTTTACACTCACTTGTGCGGTGCCACGGGCAATACCATGAATCACCGGAGCGAAACCATGTTGGCTATCGGGCAACATCGCTTCTGTTGAATTTATTTTGAGGCCACGAAAGTTCACACTATCAAAAATATCGCCATCGGTATAACTATCACCTACCGTTAACCGTGAGCGTAAGGGAATAATGTCACGTTCAGCCGACGTATTGATATGCTGCCATTTATTGCTGTCAGATGAATTGCTACTCCCACTGTAATAACTCCACGTTGAGTTATCGCGCAGTCGCCAACTACCAATGTTGATGCCACTCTGTAAATTCAAATATGCATAGTTGGATTTTCCTGCATTATGGTTACTACGATTATTAATAGAATTACCATTAAAACTATAGTTTAGAAGCCCAGCATTTATTCCTTCTTCCCACAGATCAGGAGAAACATAGCCGCGAGCCATTCTGCCAACATAAATTTGCGGAACGGAGAGTGACAAATGTTGCTGACCAACATCAAACTCAGTTGATGCGTCGGCCAAACGATCCTGAAGTGGTGTGCATGCGCTGTTGTCCGGCACATGTTTTTCTGCCGAATGTTCTTTATTGTCTAATAACGCTATTTTTTTTATACCAAGACTGACAAGAAGATCTGTACTCAGGCATGGGATGAGTTCTGCGTTATTATCATCTGCAATAAAAGTAATATCCCGACTAGTCATAAATTCGTCGTTCAAATAAATGTCGACCCGATATGTACCAGGTGGTGCCTCGCGTCCCTTAGTAAAGGCGGATAAATCGACAGATTCAGCAAGATCATTGCTTAAAAACCGTGGATTAAAATAATACTCTGCGTCAACGGGAAATACCGCAGTTGCTAAGCCAAGGGCAATGGTAAGCCGTGCAAAGCGAGGCATTATTAACACCTGATGCATACGATATGCCTTAAATGCGGCACGAAAGGCTGTCATTATTAATTCCGATTGAGTTTATTATTAATTAGGTCACTGGCTTACTGCATGGTTGCCTTAATACGCGGAGTTAATGCACCGTAATCATTGATCGTCTGAAAACTGATATCCCCGGTTGCAGCATGCGTGATATCCACCGATACTTCACCTTTTGGCGGCACCATGGTGTTTGGGAGATTGCTATTTCCTGCTTTCATATTTGTTACGGTAATGAAATAGGGCGTTGGATTAATAAGCGTGAGTTTGCTACCGCTGCGACGAAACCGAAGCATTGCAGGCGCTTCTTCAGGTGCCATTGCCAGGTTCGTGGGGCGATAAAACATTTTTATGCGGCTAATAATTGCCAGCTGTAATGTATTCTCATTCTTCTGGTCTTTTTCCATAGCAGGAATAGCTTTAACATTCACCCAGAACAGGCTTTCACGGTCGCCTGGTAACTGATGATTAGTAGCGTTGATTATCCGCAGCGTATTCTCTTTTTTACCTTGCATGGAAAAAAGCGGTGGGGTAATGACAAACTGGGTGTCTTTTTGGTCACCTGCATTTTCTATCCATGACTGAATGAGATAGACACTGGCAGGATCATTATTCGTGACAGGCAATAAAACCTGTTTCTGGTTTGCCGGATAAATTACCCGCGTCGCACCCAGTGCGACAGCTGCGTTGGCAACGGTGCTATGGCAAGCAAAGAGCAATAAAAGTAACACTGTCGCCATAAAGGAAATAGAGTAGGGGGTACGCGTAGTTTGCATCTGATGCATTCTCCATGTGTTAAGAGGATAAGCGGGAAAACCGTTACATCAGACAATCGATAAATGTTGCTAATACATTGGCGAGTCGCCGGGTTTCCAGACTTAATGCGTTTGTAATAAATGTTGGTTCTCTTTTAATAGGAAAACCTTGCTACAAAGTAAATATTTTAAATAACAGTAAGTTTAACTACTGTTGTTTATTGATCGTTTAGATATTATGTGATTTTTCATAGTGCTCCAAATACAAACCATTCCTCATTAATAATGAGATTCACATTGGTGAATTGCTCGGGTGTGCGTAGCCATGCCACACACACCCTGTTTCAATTTCAGATGACGTATAGCCACCTTAATATTGAATTATAGATATTGAACTTTGAAGGTCGCATCTGCGTTTGCAGTACCAGCTACGGACTGCCCGAGTGCAATATAACGAGCCTGGAACGGCAGTATATTCGTGCCATCAATCAAGTCAGTTTTAGCGCTAAAAGTGGCACCATCAAGTATTAATACCTCACCCGTACGGTCCAAAATTTGGATACCGACATTTTGGGCAGAGCCTGCCGCTGAACTCTGCAGCGCTAACGTATCGTCATTACTGGTGACAGTAGTACCCAGGAATGCAACAGCTGCATTACTGGAAACATTGGTATCACAATCATTCAGCTTGATATTGAAGCCAACGGCGGAGCTGAGGTCTCCCGCTTTAGCCAGGCGAGAAGAACGAACCTGACCCAGCTCAACCGTTTGGTTCATTGATTCTGAATCAATTGCACAAGCGGCATTTACCACTTCACCTTTAAAATGAATAACACCGCCATTAACAGTGGTCGTTACTGATTCATCACCCTCGGCTGCGCTTACCGCAGCAGACGACATCGCCAACACAGAAACGACAATCATACCAACATGTTTGAGTTTCATAATTCTCCAAAATTTATATTTAAGTAGCTGAATAAAGAGAGTTAACAATTAAGTCATTCTGTTATTGCTTATAAAACAAGAATCATTCTTGATTGGTTGTTGCCCTGAGAATATAGTTTCCAGGGTTATTACATTTCACGAAGAACGATAATATCTTTAAATCACAAGGACACCTAATCACAACAAGTTTATTGCTGCACTTGTTGAAGAGAGTATTTGCAAAAACATTTTATGTCGCTAAATAACATGACGATTTCATTATGCATGTTATTTATAAACCGTGACTAAACAGAATATTATTGCGAACAAGGGAAGTGTCAGGAAAGGTCAAGGGCTACTAATGGTTAATATGGCTATAAATCATTAGCTATGGTTAATGTTTGCTTGCTGAAACTAACACCGAATTGCTCTAAACAGATAAGTGCAGGGTTTATTAAAGCTGACCGACAGACTTTCTTAACCTGGTAATATCTCTCTTGGGTGACTCTCCAAACATCCGCGAATATTCCCGACTGAAATGGGGTAGCTTTCGTAACCGACAGCATAGGCTGCTGTGGTGACATCGTAATGTTCATTCAGCATCGGTCGCCTGACTTCATTGAGACGTAGCCATTTCTGATACCGGAGTGGACTCATTCCCGCTTGATCCGTCCTTAAATAAGTAACAGCACCCTCTGGTGTTTTCGTATGCAGTGTCTATGCGACAGACACTGCGCTCTTAGCATGGGGCAGGGAATAACCAGGCTATTTCTCCATGCACAGGCCAATTATGAAAGAGGAGAGGCTTAAGTTCTTGAACCCTGAACGAATAACGACTACCAGAAAAGCACTTCGCATCACTCAGACATGATTTAACATAATATACATTATGCGCACCAGTATAAACCAAGGAAGAATCCAGTCGTTGGCGGTCATGATTGTCGTGCTCATTAACAACGACCAAACCCCATATCTCACTTACTACCGTATTCTCGGCTTAACCGTCCATGCAACCTCAACACATTGGTTTCAACTGCCGTCACCACGTTCTCCGGAAAATCTGTCGGTAATGAAGTCTTCACGTTATCCAGTGCTGCCGGAATCATTCTGGCAAAGTCACTTAGGATTTCATGCATCTGCACTTCCGGGAATCTCAGCACCTTTGCTGTCGCCAAAAAATGTCGCGGATAAATTTTATCGATTGCCGTTTTTTTGCCTTTGGATGCGTTAAGCCCCATTGCCAGTTTGAGATCGCTGATGTGTATTCCCGTACCGCCAAGGACCGGAAATGCTGAAATGATGTCGTAAAATGGCGTGAGTCGATAACTGCCGCCAGCCTGAATAAATACGGAGAAGTTTTTTGCATGGCCATCCGTTGCGCCAATCAACCACTGGAAGACCTGGAATTTCATAAAATCATAACGATCGCGAAGCGCCTCGCTGGACCCCATCAAAAACGCCATGATCCGCGCGATGCCTGGGCCTCCATCTGATTCATATTTCACAGATGAAGGTAAACCGAATGTCTGACACATATCCTCCTGTGGCAAGCGAAGTAAAACCGTTCGCTCAGTATTCCAACGCCTGTCAAAACGTTCGACCGCTAACGCGCGCACCCTTCCCGCTTTAATGATTTCTGCGTCCGGAACATTCAACCCAAGTTCTTTCGCCAGCAGCAGACAGTAATACTCATTATCAACGCTTTGGCTGAGATCGAGCGTCGCATTGGGCTGCCTGATTTCGCCAATCGGTAATTTAATGATGTGCGTCGTCGGCGTTATTCCTTTCGGAATGCACCAGTCATTGCCTATTCTAAGCAGCGCTGTCTTCTCCTGCGCGCCAGCAACCGAGATGCGAAAGTCATTTTCTTCTCTAATCATGCCCAGAGGGATATCTGCTTTATAAGCCGTTAATACTTCTTCAAGCCTGGCTTCAGTAAGCTTTTCCCATGCCATTATCGGGCGCGTTATGGTTTCATTTTCGGGTAATAACGTTACGGCACCAACGCTGTCTCGCCCTATTTCTGACAATAAATCAAACGGTTGTCTGGATTTAGCATGATAACGTTTAACGATCCGGTCACGTACAATCGGGCTATCGGGTAACAGGTTATCGAAGAAGTTAAATACGGCATCTGAGGTGATATTCCCCCTCTGCAATGGCAGCGAAAGTGACAACGGTCTGGCATAACGGCTGGCTAACCACTCCGGTGCATACTTAAAGGTGTGCGCGCCGTTGGCTAACTTCGTTAACTCGCCTACCCGCTGGTTGTTCATCCAAGTGACAAGTTTAGGCATTACCACTCCAGATCTTGCTGTTCTGTTGATTCTGGCGAGGCATTTTTCGTGTCGCATAGTGTCATTGAGAGTTCAAGCGACTGTAAAATCTTAAAAAATGTCGTGAGCGTGGTATTGTCAGGGTTGTTTTCGAAATTGGAAATTGTCGCCTGCTTAATGCCAATTTTTTTCGCCAGCTCGCTCTGCGTCCAGCCATTTTGCTGGCGAACCAGTTTCATTGCATTCGCTAATTGCGTTGGGCTATAGATCTTCTGAAAGCTCATCATGTCATACGTCCACAGCAAATTTATCCGCTTAAGGGGATATTATCAGTTTTATCCTTTAGTGAGGATAAAGTCAATCTGGAAACACATCTTATCCGCTGTACGGGATAAACGCTGCGATATCCGCGATCGCGGATAAAAGGGAGGCTTTAAAGCCTTTGAAGTCGGCAATATTAAGCCGCATGCCATCTCGACATGCGGCTTATACGGTTTACCAGCTATATTTCACTCCCAGCATGCCCTGAGTATCGCTATAGCCTTTATCACCTAGTTGCACACCGACATTCCCCCACAGGCTAAGGTTGTTATTTACTTTCGCCTCAACCCCGGTACGTACTTCACCGAGATTACGCGCACCTTCACGGCCTACGGTTTGACCATTCATCTTCACGGCGTAGACTTTGCTATTGTTGATCCAGTTCGCTTCAATGTAAGGCTGGAACTCACGCTGTTTACCATCGTCACGCTGGTGATGGCTATTCAGGTAGGTTTTCACCCCAAGTCGCGTTTGCACATTTCCGTCGCCTTCCGTTTCAATGCGCGTTCCGTCTTTCCGGGTATGGTCGGAATCTTTCACACCCATCCAGGTGATTTGCGCCTGTGGCTGGACGTACCAGGTATTCAGCGTCCCTTCGCTGCCGCTAAATGTTCCCGCTTCAAAGGTATACCCACCCTCAACAGAGGCCGTCACACCGCGAGAATCATAGTCGTCAGCAGAACGGTTATCGGAACTGACGCTGTTATCAAACCAGTTATACAGCGCCCAGCTGTCAACATAAGCGCCGGTCTTATTCGCATCGTTCTGATACCAGGTCGCGTACAGCCCAGCGCTGTAACCGCTGATGCGCCCATCCGATTTATAACCCACACGATTACTCTGAGTATTACTGTGCTGATTGGCGTAGCCTGCCATCACGCCAAGATGCCAGCGATCCTGCGCGTTGCTACTCCACTGCGCCAAATCGCCGCCTAGCTGCAATACATAGCGGTTAGCCTGAGTATTTAGCTGACCGTCACCGGCCCTTGAACGTTCGTGCCCTCCGACATGACGCATCCACATACTGCTTGCCGACCCCTGAGAATGCAGTGAATCTGTATACTGCGGCTCACCCAGACGGTCGTGTAAACGATGGCTAAACAGCGAGTTGGCTGCGGCAATGTTGCTGATATAGCTTCCGGCCTCCGGGCGATAAACTGATGGGCCTTCCGGATCCACAACAGGGGGATTATTGATGGGATCGGGTGTATCCGCTGGCGTTACGCCGTCCCATTTACTGGTCAGATACCAGTTTTTCTCGTCATTCCCCTTCCCTTTAGCCAGCGTGTAGACGTAAGCCCCAGCTTCGACAGTTCCGGTGGTCAGCGCGAAGTTACCTGCAGAATTACCGCCAACCTCAATGAGTTCAATACCGTTGACCGTTTGTGCACCGACGCCGCCAATGTTATCAACCCGAACGCGAGTGTTCCCTTGGGTATCGCCTTTCACGTTCATCTTATCGGTGGGCGAATTATCGCCGCCCAGCGTCGCGTTGAACGTCATCAGGCCATTGTTTCCGGTATAGTTGCCGTTAACGGTCAGTACATTCCCCCGGTTTCCCCCCTTCGCTATTCATTTGAACCGTGCCGCCATTCTCCAGGTTGCCGCCGATAGTGGTTTTAGCGACACGCAGTGCCCCCCCAGGCATAACGTTCATATCATCTGCAGTGGTGACATTTCCCGACATCACACCGCTGTTATGGATATTAATGTGTTGACTTGCCATATTAATGGCAGAGTCGGAACCGAAAGCAATTTCCCCCCCCACGATATCCGTCGTACCCTGATACGCCGCGGAATCGTTGTTAAGAGTCAGGATCCCGGTACCCAGTTTTGTCACATCACCGCTACCGCTGATACTGTGCGTCATCGCCCAGCTACGCTCAGTGGAGATGGTGAGCAGGCCATTATTGATAACGGAAGCATCACCCAGGTTTTTCTGCTCGTTGACGCTGAGCGCGCTGCCTGTATCAATGTTGAATTGCCCCACAAAGCGGCTATTATCGCCATCCAGCTCTACATCTGTCCTGGCGGTTGCGCTCACGATACCCTTCCCGCTTATGCTATTACGCAGTTCGCCAGTCACGTTTTTTAGCGTTAACAGACCGTCATTGGCAATATTTCCTCTGCCTAACCCCTGAGTATTATCGAGGCTGACTTCCGCATTTGGGCTAATGCTGGTTAACGCATTGTAGCGTGCATTAAGCCCCTCGATAGCCAGCGTTCCCCCTGTAACATTCAGGTTTCCGCCACCTGTCAGTTCACCCTGACTGATCCCACCTTTATTTACCGTCAGCGCCCCCTCTTTGAACAAAACAGTCGAACCCATCTGCCCGGTGAATGTCTCTACCGTCTGCGTCGATCCATTAAGATCGACGATGGCCGCGTTGCTGATGTTCAGTTCCCGGGTGTTGCCAAGTGCACCATCCGCATCGGTACGTAATGTCCCCATCTGAACGTAGGTTGCCCCCTGATAGTCGTTCTGACCGTTGGAAAGCGAAACCTGTCGCACCGTATTGATTGCCAGATCCCCTTCACCACCGATTTTTGCCGACATATCGGCCGTTGCGCCATAGGCTCCGCCATGTTCGGCTAACGTCAGCTTTTGCCCACCATGGATGTTCAGCGCTTTCAGCCCATAGTTAACGTACAAACCATCACCTGGTGCGGTCGTGAGGCGGAATCCATAATCACCCTCGGCGACCACCGTTCCGTTTTGCGCAATGTGTAACGTTTTGTCCGCTTCCACCTCGTCGCCCTGTAAATCACGTAACGTTAATGAGCCACCCGACCCAATAACCGTTTGCGCCTTCACCAGTTGAACGCCGACATGGCTATCGTCGTGTTCCAGCAAATTGAGCGTCGTCAGAGGGTTATTCGCCATGGGATCATTCCACGGTTTAGGCACGTCGATAAGCACGTCGCCCGTCCCGTTTACCTGATAGTTACGGCCTTTCCAGGTGTAGTCACCCGCGCCGACAACCAGCGTATCGACGCTGATATATCCCTCTGCAAGCGTCGCAGCAGGAATATCCGTATCGAAAATGAGCGTACCGCCATTCATGGCCAGTCCACCAATGGATTGCTCTCCCACTTTTACCGATGTGGTATTTTCACTGTCAGACTGCAACATCGCGTGAGTAAGCGCAGCGGTGTTGTCGCGTTCCAGAGTGAAGGTACTGTCTTTCAGTTGGGCAACACCGGCGAATTCAGTCCCTGTTGCATGGGTAAAGCCAAACATCTTGTCGGAGGATGACAGCTGCACTCGCATCAAACCATCGCCTTTGAGCGCATTGGTCAGCGTGTAATCTCCTGCACTGTTCGTTGATGCGAGAATGTCGAGCGTACCGGGGCTTGCAATGGTGACTTCACTCGAACCCATGCCCGTTACCCCATCTGCCGTATGAGACGCAATGGTCAGGAGGCCGTCATTGACCAGCGTTTTACCGCTATAAGTATTCCCTGCATTGAACACCGTATGGCCTGCATCATGGATCACTTTTCCGTCTTTATCGTCACCCGTAATCAGCATATCGACCTGGTAGCCGGCATCACTGTTATTGGTATGATTAAAGACAAAAACGCCTTCGCCAAGACCAAACTCCACTTTCGTCGCATTGGTGATAAATCCGGCATCTGCCGCCGCCTCACCGTGAGCAGCACCAATGTTTAGCGTTCCTACAGCAGGCTCAAAAACACCTAAGTAAACTTCTCCACCTTCGACATTCAGCGTACCGTTATTCGTCAGGGTTAACGTACCCGTACCAGATGTCCCTACGTACATATTGAATGTTTCAAGAAGAGAGTTCTGCCCATCCACCCTCACGTCGCCCTTACTTTTGTCATTGAGAGCTATCTGTGTATCACGCGCTTTAACTATACCTCCGGTGGTAATATTCAGTTCACCCGTGCCTAATACACCGACCTGTAGCAATTGTGCGTTAGTAGATGATGTCTTTAAATTCCAGAGACTGTCCGTTGAAATATTAACTATCCCCTTACCGGAGGCATTTCCTCCGATAAATCCATAGCCCGTTGAATTAAGGGTGGCACCATTACTGACATTTACGATACCGCTACCAAAATTACCGACATTGATACCCACAGTATCGAACGATGATGTCGCATCCATCAGGTTCAGTGTGCCGATACCGCTTGCTTTATCGCCCAAAAAAGTAATATTTTGCGATACGAACTTACCGCCATCGCTAATATTGAGGTTTCCGACGCCCGCAACACCAATGGTGGTATAGACATTCTTATTGACCTCCCACATCCCCCCCGTGGTGATGCTGACATTCCCGACGCCGGTTTCTCCATAACCGAGTGAGCTTCCTCCGTTGCTGACAACAAGCCCCTCATTACTGATATCCATTTCGCCGTGGCCGTCATAACCAAGATTAGTTCCGAGATTAGTGATAACGGAGTTCTTATCCTTAACAGTAATGTTGCCTGTGCCTGTTTCTTTCATCCCCGCAGTGATAATTCCCGAATCTACTTTACCTTCACGCGAGACATTAAGTTCACCGTCGCCAGCATCACCGATATAGATATAGCGGAAAGCTTCGCC
>SKEN01001006.1_pt1 | contig 10898 bp, 10 predicted proteins | sample 4826711 | NCBI WGS metagenome assembly SKEN01 (sample SAMN11008808, study PRJNA524170) | human gut metagenome | biome: Human fecal sample; material: Feces; isolation source: fecal sample from pouch patient p39 | host: Homo sapiens | place: Israel: Tel-Aviv | collected 2015-02-10 | reverse complement strand
GCATTTTCTGAGTATGGTCCAATGGTTTTGACTATTTGTGAATAGTTTCGTTGTAAAATTTCATCAACTTTGTTTTGGAAATTTGAATCAATCGTTAATTTTAAGTTGGAGCCTTTTTCCCCTTTGGAAATTGGGGTTTGTGAAACAATCTTTCCGTTATTGTCTAAAACGACTTCTGATTTTGCTTTTTTACCTTGTAGAACGTCTTCATATTGTTTTTCTAAATAACTAGTTCCAACACGGTCATTTCGTGCATAGCCTTTTTTCAAATATTCATCGACTTCTTCGGCTGGCAATCCTTGTTTTTCAGTTGAAACGGTGCCCAACAGGCTACGTAATGCGCCACTTTGAGAATAATCACGCGTCCAATCAGTCCCTGTTGAAACACCAGATATTTCCGCTGTGTGTTCACCAATTGTCGCAATTTCACCTTCTGTTACCCCTTCATTCTTGATGAAGACCGTGTTCATTTGTGACGCTGCATTCATTCGTTTAAAAATCGTTACTGCTTGTAAGGTTCGGTCATCAAACGCAATTTCTTCAGGGGTGACTTTTTCAACTGCTTTGGCATATAATGTGCCTTCGTCCGTAATTTTGTTGCCTTTTTCATCTTCTTTATCTTGATCGGTTAAACGGGCTTGGGCTGCTTTTAAATTTTCAGGATTCGCTAACCAATAATCTTTTTTATCACGATCCGTTAAGTTTGGATCAACTGGAACGTTAATAAGTTCGTTGACTTTATTCGCAATCGGTAAAATATCTTTTCCTTCAATATTTTTTCCTCGTGTGTATGTGATTGCTAAATTGGCTTTGTTAGAAACCAAGACTTTTCCTTGTGAATCATAAATTTGTCCTCGAGGGGATGGTGTCGTGATTTGTAGTGAAGAATTGGCAGTGATTTTTTTGTTAAACTCTTCTCCTTCTACAATCTGTAAATACCCTAAACGGACAATTAATGAAACAAATAAAGTGAATATCACAAAAAATAATAAGTTCAATCGAAAAGGAATATGTGGCTTTCTACCTCGTTGACTCTTTGCTGCGGCATCTGTTTTTTTTATTTTATCTATAAATGAGTTTTTCTTCATACCTCTAGTCCCTTCACTAAAAAGTTTCGCATTCTCATTGTAACAAAAAATAGTCAAAAAATCAGGATTATTCCCAGCTCTAAGGAAATATTTAATTATTTTTTTGTTAAAAAAAAGTCAAAAGGACTTCTGAATTCAGATGTCCTTTTGACTTTTTCTCTTTTTTTAACGGCTGTAATTGTGAACTTCAGCAGCCATGCTGTCAATGAAAATTGATAAATCTTCGACAGACGTTTCTTTGCTTCCATAACGACGGACGTTCACCGTTGCATCTTCCATTTCTTTGTCCCCGACCACTAATTGATAAGGTACTTTTTGGGTTTGAGAGGCCCGAATTTTGTAGCCCATTTTTTCGTTACGATCATCGACTTCAACACGTAAGCCTTGTGCTTGTAAACGTTCTTTGATTTCATAAGCATACTCAGAATGCGCTTCTACAGAAACTGGGATAATAGTTGCTTGAATTGGTGCTAACCAAGTAGGGAAAGCGCCTTTGTAAACTTCTGTTAAGTAAGCCACAAATCGTTCCATTGTTGAGACAATACCACGGTGGATAACAACTGGACGATGTGTATTTTCACCATCTTCGCCAACATAAGTTAAGTCAAAACGTTCTGGTAATAAGAAGTCTAATTGGATGGTTGATAATGTTTCTTCCATTCCTAAAGCTGTTTTTACTTGAACATCTAACTTCGGACCGTAAAAGGCAGCTTCGCCTTCTGCTTCAAAGTAATCTAATTCTAATTCATCCATGGCAGCTTTTAACATCGCTTGCGCTTTTTCCCACATCGCATCATCATCAAAATATTTGTCTGTATTATTTGGATCACGATAGCTTAAGCGGAAACGATAATCCGTAATGTTAAAGTCAGCGTAGACTGCCACCATTAACTCCAAAGTACGTTTAAATTCGTCTTTAATTTGGTCAGGACGAACAAAAGTATGGCCATCGTTTAAAGTCATTTCACGAACACGTTGTAACCCTGATAATGCGCCAGATTTTTCATAGCGGTGCATCATCCCTAATTCAGCGATTCGAATTGGCAATTCGCGGTAACTATGAATGTCATTTTTATAAACCATCATATGGTGTGGACAGTTCATTGGACGTAATACCAGCATTTCGCCATCGCCCATATCCATTGGTGGGAACATATCTTCATGGTAATGATCCCAGTGACCAGATGTTTTGTATAATTCCACATCGGCCATAATTGGTGTATACACATGTTGATAACCTAAGCTAATTTCTTTGTCCACAATATAACGTTCAATTGTACGACGAATGGTTGCGCCTTTTGGTAACCAGAAAGGTAACCCTGAACCAACTTCTTGTGAAACCATAAATAAATCTAATTCTTTTCCTAATTTACGGTGGTCACGTTCTTTGGCTTCCTCGCGCATTTTGATAAATTCTTTTAAATCTTTTTTATCGAAAAAGGCAGTGCCATAAATCCGTTGCATCATGTGATTGTCAGAGTTTCCGCGCCAATAAGCACCAGCCACTGAAAGTAGTTTAAAGACTTGAATCCGTCCTGTTGAAGGGACGTGAACGCCACGACATAAATCGACAAAATCGCCTTGATCATAGACAGTGATGATTTCATCTTCTGGCAAATCTGTAATTAATTCAACTTTGTAAGGATCATCAGCAAATAATTCTAACGCTTCTGCACGTGAGATTTCTTTACGAACGATTGGGTTATTTTCCTTCACAATTTTCATCATTTCGGCTTCAATTGCAGGTAAATCTTCCGCTGTCACAGGGGATTCCCCATTATCTGTATCATAGTAGAACCCAGAATCAATCGCAGGACCTACGCCAAATTTAATGTTAGGGAAAAGACGACGTAAGGCATTAGCCATTAAATGAGCTGATGAATGACGTAAAATTCCTAAAGCATCTTCATGATCAGGTGTCACGATTTCAAGCGAACCATCTTCTACGATAGGACGATCTAAATCGATTAAAACACCATTGAATTTACCAGCTAAAGCTTTTTTGGCTAAACTGTTGCTAATACTTTTAGCAACATCAAATGTTGTAACCCCAGAATCAAACGGTTTGACAGCGCCATCTGGAAAAGTAATGTGAATAGACATAATAAAATTCTCTCCTTTTAATTTTTTTGATTTGAAGCGTTTCATTGTGTTCCTGTTTTTCACAATGAAACGAAACAGCCACCTGTTCCCCTTGTTAAAAAACAAAAAGTCCTAGTATTCTAACGAATACTAGGACGAAAATATCGTGGTTCCACCTAATTTTGAACACAAATAATCTGTGTTCCTCTAGCGTGTTAACGGTGCGACCGCCTTTGTTTCAACAAAGGTTTCGAAAGTGGTCATCCCTTGTGCCAATCTGGAAAATTTTCAGCCAAGATTTTCCTCTCTAATAGATCGCGGGCAAGTTCAGTTGTCTTTCTCATCAATCATTTATGCACTTATTTAACCACTTATTTTCAGAAAAAGCAAGTGATTCAACAGAAATTCTCTGAAAACTTATTTTTTCCATTCGCCGCCTTGTGCATAGCGGTCTTTTTTCAATTCATTGACAATCACATGGATATTCTCTTTTGGTGCACCAGCGTTTTTTGACACAGCTTCTGTAATATCTTTGACCATATTAGTTAACTGTTCTTCTGTGCGGCCTTCAATTAATTCTACATGTACAAATGGCATCTTCGTTCCCCCAATTTAAATTGCTTGTTCTGTTTGTATCATAGAGCGGGTTATGACGCTTGTCAATAAAAAATTGGAGACGTCAGTCGTTACGGTTGACATCTCCAATTTTTACTTTTCAGATACATAGCTGGACCAAAGTGCGGTCTTGCCTAATATCTCTTTTTATACTTCTTCGCCGTAATCTACAGGTTTATCAAATTCACCTGGTGCATCATCATAGATATGTCCGTAAATAATTACCGGCATTCCGTCATAGGATACATCAAAGATTTTCGAAACTTCTGTTCCTGGCGTATTGATACAGCCATTACTACCAGCATCGGTTTTAAAGGCTTCTTTATCGCCATACTTATCCAATTTATGGTCAGAGTCATGAATCCCAATTTGTGTGACAACGCCCCCTTGACTTAATAACGGCATCCAATATTTTACTGGCACACTGTATCGAGAACCATCGAGCATTTGACCTTCTAAATTCACATCGGTTGTCCGATATAAAATTGTATGGAATCCTGGTACTGTTGCGGTTCCTTTGTTATATCTGCCAGTAATGACATCTGTGGTGACTATTTTTTTGCCATCAATGAAGCAATACATTTTTTGATCTTTTAAATCAATTTCAATGTAATTATTGGCTATTTTACTATTTTCTTTGGTATCGCCAACCAACGGAGCAGTGATTGCATTCGTTTGTTCTTGGCTATTCAGCGCGTTTACTAGTAGTTCTTGCGTTTTGGCCCCATCAATCGACCAGCCATAACTTCCGTTGTTTTTAAAACGACGTGTCGTGCCGTGAACATCTGTAAATAAAACTGGTTGATTAGCAGAACCATATGTTGTTTCTAATTGTGTCACCCAAGTAGTTAGTTTTTCTTTGTTGATTGTGCCATCATCATTCAGCACGTTTTGAATTTGTGTTTTATCAAAGGCTACTTTTTCACCATTAATATCAACTGTAATTGTTTTATTTAACTTGTTATTGAGCGTTGTCAATGTTGCCTTTAACGTTTGATCCTCTTTTGTAATTTCAGGGGCTTTATAAAAATCTTTGGCATTGTATTGATAGTTGCCTTTTCCCGCTTCAACATCCGCAATAATCTGCTGATTTAAGCGCTGTGTGTCCACTACTGTGCCTTGTTCTTCAGGAACAATTTCAAAAGTGCCATTGCCTCGACGGATACTCGCATTTTTGCTTGGTTTCCCCTCTGGAAAACTTAAAGTCGCTAATTTGGCTTCTAGTTCTTTTTTGAATGCCTCGTTTAACGGTAGCTTCACCTTGCTACTGTGTAAATGGTCTTTTAAAAATTTTTGATCCAATTGGTATTTTTTAGGAAGTTGAATTTTTTCTTCTTTTGCACCCGTTTGAACCACAACTTCTTCGGTTTGATTCACTTGCGCTAATTTTTCTTCTGCGGCATTTACATTTAACCAGCCTACAGAAACTCCATTTACTTTTGTGGTTGGTAAAAAGTGACTTTGAAAATAAACATAGCTGCCCCCAGCAACCAGAGCTAGTCCAACCAAAGAAGTAATAATTACTTTCTTTTTATTATTTTTTCCTGATTTTTGACGACGTGTATTACGCATTTGCATTTCTTCTTTTTTCATTTGTTCATCCTTTATATCAATAATTTTAGGTTTATTTCTTAGAGTCTAGGCAACAAACAACTGCGGTGATCTACAATCAAAAAAACTTCCCTTTCTCTCGCAGATTAATTTTTTCAATTATACACTATTTTTACGTTGTTTTCAGCTTATTTTCCTTGTAAATCCTTTAATCTTAAAGAATTTGTATACTCTGTGACTTTTTTTGCTTCTTGTAAATGATACGTAAACTGGGCCATTTTAGCAAAATCCTGAGCGACGACGTCAAAAAAGGCTTGTGTCTTTATTAAGCTGTTCCAACAAGCTTCTTTACTAGAAAAATCCAGCAACGATGCTAATTGATCCATCGTGTCAGGAGTGACATAATTTTTCAGATACTTAAATTGTTTCCCAACAGAAATTGGCTCCGGTTCCTGCCAAGCCGCTTGCCAAGAAAGCAAGCGCAACAGTTCCTGCTGACAATATTCATAGAGATGTGTGACAGCGTAAAATAGTTCATTCCGACAAAGCCCCTTAACTACATACGTACTAACCCACCAAAATTCATTGCAACAATCGTTAAACTGCTGCTGATTCGGAACTGTTACTGTATAATTTTTGTCAGATGCTACAGGTAAAGGCGGCAAATTTTCATCTTTGTCTAACAAGATAATTGCTAAAGAATCACCTTCATGCCAATTATCTTTTTCTGAGAGAGGACACAACGTTAAATCGATACGTTGACCATCTTCAAATAACATTAAAAATGTTTCCCGCGTCTTTGGTTCTGTGGGAAATAAGGTCATTTCCTTGGGACGTTGCATAATTAATGGTTGACCAAATTTTGCTGTCCACGTTGCTGTTTCAAAAAACTCAGCACATGGTTCTACAATATAAACAATGTCGAAATCTTGAAAACTATCTTTTGGCGCTTTCACATTCGTGCGAGAACCCACCATTCCCACGGCTCGAATGTGTTCTTCTTGTTTTGCTACATCCATAATAAGTTGAAACATTTCTTCTTCTGTACGCATTCACTCGCTCCCTCTCTTCAAAAGTTTCTATTAAAACATAGATTTTTTTATAAGTCTTTTGTTTTCTATCGCTTTTTCTATGGTACTTCGTATACACTAACATTACAAGGAGGGATGTTTCATGCATTGGTTAAAAATAACAAGTTTATCCATTGTCAGTTTTGGCTTTTGTATTCTTTTGATTTTAGGTCTACTTATTTTTACTGGCAAAAATACGCAACCCACCGATAAACCAGATGCTATTTTAATTTTAGGGGCCCGTGTTTTAGGAACGTCTAAAGAAACCGCACTGCCCAGCCGTGTTTTGCAAGCTCGGTTAGATGTGGCTATCCCCTATATTAAACAACACCCCGAGACACCCGTTATTGTTAGCGGAGGGCAAGGAGCAGATGAGCCGGCTACGGAAGCCGCGGTTATGAAACAATACTTGCTAAATAAAGGTGTTCCAGAAAAACAGATTCTCTTAGAAAATCGTGCCACACGCACCAAAGAAAATATTGTCAATTCAGAAAAACTCCTTTCTTTTAAACGGCTAGTGATTGTTACTAGTGACTTTCACATGTACCGCTCGCAACTTTTAGCCAAGCGAGCAGGCATCTCAAATGTTTCAGGCATCACTGCGGCTTCTTCTTTTCCAAAAGATATCAAAAATTTTGGCCGAGAGCTGCTTTCTTTAGGCTATGCCTTACTCTTTGATTGGTAAAAGAGAGTCCTTCGCAAGACCATTTTGCGAAGGACGCTTTTATATTCTGTGGATTTGCTCACTTTTGTTCTCTTCTTCTTGTGTTTAAATTATAAAAATGATAACATATCTTTGTTAGCGCTTACAAATAATATTTATTTTATAGGAGGAGAAAGTTATGGGGCATCAATTGAGCACTCATTTTTTTAACAAGAAAACAGGGATTATTTCAACTTTTTTAAGTTTGATACTTTTAGTCGGCGGGTTACTGTTTGCACTACCTGCATTTGAAGTACAAGCAGCATCAACTGTTACACCTAAAACAGTCATGTATGTAGAAGTAAATAACCACGATTTTAACAATGTGGGAAAATATACTTTAGCTGGAACCAATCAACCTGCTTTTGATATGGGGATTATTTTTGCAGCCAATATTAATTATGACACGGTCAATAAAAAACCTTACTTATATCTAAATGAACGGGTCCAACAAACTTTAAACGAAGCTGAAACACAAATTCGTCCAGTTCAAGCACGCGGCACTAAAGTCCTATTGTCTATTTTAGGCAACCATGAAGGTGCTGGCTTTGCTAACTTCCCAACTTACGAAAGTGCGGATGCCTTTGCAGCTCAATTAGAACAAGTCGTTAATACGTATCATTTAGATGGTATTGATTTTGATGATGAGTATGCTGAATACGGAAAAAATGGGACGCCTCAACCAAATAATTCTTCGTTCATTTGGTTACTTCAAGCCTTAAGAAATCGCTTAGGCAATGATAAATTAATTACTTTTTATAATATTGGACCAGCGGCTGCGAACTCTTCTGCTAATCCTCAAATGAGTTCTTTAATTGATTATGCTTGGAATCCTTATTATAGTACCTGGAATCCGCCACAAATTGCGGGGATGCCTGCTTCTCGTTTAGGTGCTTCTGCCGTTGAAGTTGGTGTCAATCAAAATCTAGCTGCGCAATATGCTAAACGTACAAAAGCGGAGCAATATGGTATTTATCTAATGTATAACCTCCCAGGAAAAGATTCATCTGCGTATATCTCGGCGGCGACACAAGAACTTTATGGTCGAAAAACGAACTATTCACCAACTGTTCCAACACCTTAATATTATCTCGTGTCTACAAGCGCCAACATGTAAAGAGTTAAAAGCCAGCTTACTACAAGCTGGCTTTTTGGTATCTTGAGCGAATAGTTTTACACAAAAAAAGACCCGCCCTTTGGGTAAGGACGGGAAAGGAGTTAAAAATGAAAAAGTGTTTTGTGTTGTTAAGGTTGTTTGTTGATATGCTTATATCTTACAAACTAAATGTGAAGATTTTGTGATCATTTCATTCTTATTTTGCTACTTTTATAGGAATTAAATAGATTGCCACGAGACTATCTTTAGTTGCCTCGTGCATCCGTTATTCTGACTGCTCCTTGTGGTGATACTCTGTAAAAACCGACAGTTCCTGTCCCTCCATTTGCAACCATCTGTTTCGATTGGGCTCTAAAAAAGAAGTCATTTCCATTCATACCCAAAAATCCAAGGTTCGTATCATTATTTTCTGCATCAGTCAGTGTCTTTCTAATATATGTCTCTGCTTTTTCTTGTGTATCGATGATTTTTGCCTCTTCATTTTGGTCTTGATTTTCCTCTTCAGAAGAACGATAGTAATACTCTTCCGCAGGATAATTTCCACTATCTTGAGTAATTAACAATCGTGGTTTCGTCTTATCCGATTGGTCGCCGTTAGGATTTTCAACACCAATTTTATATAATAATAACGCAGCACCAGTAGGCCCCCACCTAATACTTAAGCTTGTAATTGGTCGCGACTCATCAGTAGGTGAATCCTTCGTAATCATTCCTCCGGTATTTGTACTACCATCAGGATGAATGATCAAACTCTCTCCTTTACCATTTTTCCATGTTCCAACTAAAGTAGTAAAATCGCCAGCATTAATCGCTGTAGTATCTAAATCAGCTGTGGTTAGCTGACTGTTGTTTTCATCAGCTGCAGATTCTTCACTTTTCACTGATTCGTTAGACTCGATACTGCTGCTCGCTTGTTCATTTGTCTTATCAATTGTTTCACTGGTTTTTTCATTCGTCTCTTCAACTTTAGAGAATGCCTCAGTTGAAGCGGTTACTTTCTTTTCTTTTGGTTCCCGACAAGCAGTTAATGATAAAACCGCTAGCCCGACAAAAAACGCTAACATTCCCTTTTTCACGCCTATTCACCCCGTTCAATGATCTATCTTACTAGACTATTGTACTATTAATTCAACTGTTTAGACAAATATTTATGGAACAGACAAAAGTTAATCCTGTCATTGAATGCTTTGTGTCACATGGACCTATCAATCAACTTTCTTTTTTCTATGTATTATATGAAAAAAAGAGCGTGGGACAAAAATCACTTTGGATTTTTGCTCCACGCTCAAAAACTAATAAACGGCGGGAACAGAAGCAACACTACGCGTTGCTCCGATCTCAACAACTTCTAAGGTGTTTTCTCGACATGCGTCTCGTCACAGTACAGCCTTCAAAAGAGCTACAGCTCTAAGAGTTGCGATGTTTCACTGTGAAGCATGAACAGATGAAATCATCGTACCTACTTGGTGAAGGTCCTTCGGAAATAAGCCGAAATTGTTGAGAATCACGAAGAACGTAGTGATTCGATGATGAACAATACCTACTTGGTCTCCAAAAATTAAAGAACACCGGGTAGGTATCATGCAACATCAACTCGTACCTCGTTGTGTTTTATGACAATTTTCGGAAATTCCTTCTTATTGCTGAGAAACACTATTTGCAAAGCAAATAGATGTTGAACAGTACCTACGTGGTTCTCGGAGTTAAACACTTCTGTCCCGACCTCTTTCTAAATCTTCAAATAAACGAACAAATGGATTATTCAGGTAAATCTACATTATGATGGACTTTTTGAACATCTTCTAAATCTTCTAAAACGTCTAACATTTTTTCAAAGTTCGCTAAATCGTCGCCTTCTAATGTTACTTCGTTTTGTGGAACCATTTCTAACTCAGTAACCGTGAATTCTTCAATGCCTTTTTCTTTTAACGCTTCTTGTGCATGGTGGAAATCTTCTGGTTCTGTGTAAACGATAATTTGACCGTCTTCTTCAACAACATCGCGAACATCAATATCTTTTTCCATTAAGTATTCTAAAATTTCATCCGCATCGTCACCAGCAAAGCCAATGATACCTGTATTATCAAACATGTAGGAAACAGCACCGCTGACACCCATGTTTCCGCCGTTTTTACCAAATGCGGCCCGCACATCTGCTGCTGTTCGGTTCACGTTGTTCGTTAAAGCATCAACAATGACCATTGAACCATTTGGCCCAAATCCTTCATAGCGTAATTCAGAATATTGTTCATCTGCTGAACCTTTTGCTTTTTCAATAGCGCGATCAATAATATGTTTTGGTACATTGTATGTTTTGGCGCGTTCGATTACAAACCGTAATTTTTGGTTTGCATGAGGATCAGGGTCTCCTGACTTCGCTGCTACGTAAATTTCAATCCCGAATTTTGCATAAACACGGCTATTGTTTGCGTCTTTGGCAGCTTTTTTCTCTTTAATATTTGCCCATTTACGGCCCATATTCTCACTTCGCTTTCTCTGATTTGTTGTTAGTATCTTATCCCTTGTTTATTATACTGGGGAAACTGATTTTTGTTAAGTATTTTTTAGGTATCTGGCGAAAATCGTAAGGGAAACCGACCAAAATTTTGTTCTTTTAAAGAAGAATCTCCCATCTGATATAGTTGATTGGCGCGAATATCTAACGAAAGCAT
>SKEN01001273.1_pt1 | contig 10943 bp, 8 predicted proteins | sample 4826711 | NCBI WGS metagenome assembly SKEN01 (sample SAMN11008808, study PRJNA524170) | human gut metagenome | biome: Human fecal sample; material: Feces; isolation source: fecal sample from pouch patient p39 | host: Homo sapiens | place: Israel: Tel-Aviv | collected 2015-02-10 | reverse complement strand
CAATGATATAATCAACCGCTTTTTTTAAAGGAATCATTTGGTACATCCATGAATACAAGACGTAAGCAGCAAATAGAAAGGTCAGCAAAAGATCCATTAACAATAGAAAAAGTAAGAACAGAAAAAGGACATAGGGTACTTGCATTGTGCCAATCGATAATAAATAAAGAAAGGCTGGTAAAGCAATTAATAAGTTCAACCCTAAGCCCGCCGACAATTTAGCCGTGACACTTTTGCCTTCTTTCGTTTGCATCGTACGTGAGTTAAAAATAAAGTAAAGGCAAATGCCGATAAACACAGCGGGAATTAATAGATAAGCAATGGCCAAAGTAATTAGGTCGCCATTCTTAAAATGTAAATAAATTTTGTCTAGTCCGATAAATAGTAAGGTGACTAATGACAATAAGGTGCCAGAAGCCAGAGTGATACCGCCGAGGAAACTGCGGTTATTAATTTTTAATATACCAAATCCTAGTAGGGCGATAAACAAAAAGAATAGTAGTAGTGCCATTTAATTCCTCCTAAAAATAAGTATCTAAAGTATAACATGGTTTAGAATCTGACATAAATAAACAGCTGTGCCGAAGCATAAGTTTTCCTTTCATTCTTAGAAAAGAAGTTTTTTCATGAAAAGTAAATTAGATAACGATTGTTTAGAGAAGGAAAAGCTTGATTTACTAAGCTTTTCCTTCTCTATAAAAAATATTAATAAGGGCATAAAAATTAACAATTTGTATGCGCTTACATACTGAGGTAGATTTAAAGTGTAAAGAAGAAAAAATGAGGTGAGAAAATGATCACTGTTTCAATTGCAGGAGGTTCACAACTAGAGATTTTACAGCTAGTTAAAAAAGCGCTAAAAGAAGCCGAGCAACCGTTGCAGTTTATTGTATTTGATACAAACGAAAATCTTGATACTGAAAATCTCTGGAAATATGTTCATTGCTCAGATGAGGCCGCGGTAGCACGGGAAGCTGTCAGTTTAGTTGCAACCGGTCAAGCACAAATTTTATTGAAAGGAATTATTCAGACCCACACATTACTGAAAGAAATGTTGAAAAGCGAGCATCAATTAAAAAATAAACCGATTCTTTCCCATGTAGCAATGGTGGAGCTGCCTGCGGGAAAAACCTTCTTGTTAACCGATTGTGCGATGAATATCGCCCCCACTCAAGCGACCCTCATTGAAATTGTTGAAAATGCTAAAGAAGTCGCCCAAAAATTGGGACTGCACCACCCGAAAATTGCTTTGTTAAGCGCAGCGGAAAATTTCAATCCTAAAATGCCTTCGTCTGTTTTAGCAAAAGAAGTCACGGCACATTTTAATGATCAACAAGAGGCTACGGTTTTTGGGCCACTTTCGCTTGATTTAGCGACCTCTGAAGAAGCGGTTGCGCATAAACGTTACAGCGGTCCTATCATGGGGGATGCAGATATTTTAGTGGTCCCAACTATTGATGTTGGCAATTGTTTATACAAATCATTAACCTTGTTTGGGCACGCCAAGGTGGGAGGAACGATTGTTGGCACAAAAGTCCCAGTCGTTTTAACATCTAGAAGCGATTCAACAGAAAGCAAATTCCATTCATTAAGATTTGCCATGAGACAAGTTTAAAAAAAGGAGCAGAAAACAATGGAAACAGTATTGGTTATTAATCCTGGCTCGACCTCCACTAAGTTAGCGCTTTTTGCTAATCATGATTGCTTGGCGGAAGAAACGCTTAGACATAGCGTCCAAGAATTGGCACCTTTTGAAAATGTTGTCAGTCAAACATCATTTCGAAAACAAATGATCGCGGAATTTTTAGAAACACATAACATCACACAATTAGCCGCTGTCGTAGGGCGTGGTGGTTTGCTTAAGCCTATTCCTGGCGGTACGTATCTTGTCGATCAACAAATGCTAGAAGACTTGCGGACAGAACGCTTTAATACCCATGCTTCAAATTTAGGGGCGATTTTAGCTAATGAGTTTGCAGAAAAATATCACGTGCCAGCCTTTATTGTCGATCCTGTTGTTGTAGATGAGCTACAGCCATTAGCCAGGATTTCCGGATTAAAAGGCATTCACCGGCGTAGCGTTGGTCACGCCTTAAATCAAAAAGCGGTCGCTCGAAAAATCGCTGAGGATTTAGGGAAAACATATGAGCAAAGCAATTTTATCGTTGTTCATTTAGGTGGGGGCATTAGCTTGGGGGCGCATCAAAAAGGCCGCATGGTGGATGTGGTAAATGGGCTTGATGGTGAAGGTCCTTATACGCCTGAACGCAGTGGTGCCTTACCGCTCGTTGAATTTGCGCAATGGATACTTGAACAGGAGTTGACGATTAGCCAAGTGAAAAAGCTAATTGCGGGAAATAGCGGACTTAAATCATACCTAGGTGAAACAGATTTACGGCATATCCAAGCACAAATAGCTGCAGGTGATCAAACAGCAAATTACTATTTAAAAGGAATGTGTTACCAAATCGCAAAAAGTATTGGCGAGATGGCCGTAGTTCTTGAAGGCACAATTGATGCAATTATTTTAACAGGGGGCGCAGCCTATTCGCAAACCGTTGTTCAAGAAATTAGTCAAAAAGTCACTTGGATTGCACCAATTAAGGTTTACCCAGGTGAAATGGAGATGGCTGCTTTATATGAAGGCGTCAATCGAGTATTAACAGGGGAAGAACAAGCTTTAAATTATAATGAAGCAAAAATTGAGCAGGAGTGATCAAAATGGCGGAACAAACAGATTTACTGATTTTAGGTGGCGGAACAGGAGGCTATGTAGCAGCAATTCGAGCCGCACAAAAAGGGCTAAACGTCACAATTGTTGAAAAATACAAATTAGGTGGCACTTGTTTGCACAAAGGCTGTATCCCTACAAAAGCTTTATTAAGAAGCGCAGAGGTTTTTGATACCTTAAAACAAGCGGCTTCTTTTGGGATTGAAACAGAGGCAGCGTCCATTGATTTTTCTAAAATACAACAACGGAAAGAAGGAATTATTGAGCAGTTACACAAAGGTGTTGAAGGCTTATGCAAGAAAAATAAAATCAAAATTTTAGCAGGCGAAGGTGCAATTTTAGGTCCCTCTATTTTTTCACCAGTCTCTGGCGCAGTGGCAGTTACGTTTAATGATCCAACACGGGAAGAAGAAATTATCGTTCCTAAAAATGTCATTATTGCGACAGGCTCTAGTCCTAAAACGTTACCTAATTTGCCACTGGATGAAGAATTTATCTTATCTTCTGATGGGATGCTTGAATTAGAAGAGCTACCAGAATCAATTGCAATTATTGGAGGTGGCGTTATTGGTGTCGAGTGGGCTTCTTTATTAAATAGTTTAGGTGTCAACGTAACTATCATTGAATTTTTGGATCGTTTACTTATAAATGAGAGTACAACAATTTCTAAAGAATTAAAGAAACGTTTAGAGCAACGAGGAATTAACATTTTATTAGGTAGCAAAGTCCAAGAAGCGAAAGTTAACGGGCAGAAGGTTCAAGTAGAAGTTGCAGGACAAGAAAGCCTCGCTGTTGACAAAGTCATGGTAGCAATTGGGCGTCAACCCAATATCAATAAGTTAGGGTTACAGAATACCTCAGTGAAATATACTGACAAAGGCATTGAAGTAAATGAATTTTATCAAACCACAGAAGGACATATTTATGCGATTGGTGATTGTATCGATACACTCCAACTAGCACATGTGGCTATGAAAGAAGGAGAGTTAGCTGTTCAGCATCTTTTAGGCGAGACAGTTGAACCTTTAAATTATACAAACGTGCCTCGAGGTGTTTATACAAATCCTGAAATAGCAAGTGTCGGCTATACTAGAGAAACTTTACCAGCAGATAAAGAAGTAGTGATTGGTACCTTTAATTTTAATGGTAATGGTAAATCACTTGTTTATGGAGAAACAGATGGCTTTATAGAAGTAATTCGTGACAAGAAGACCGATGATTTATTAGGGGTTTCTATGATTGGGCCACATGTCACGGATTTAATTGCCGAAGCAAGTACTGCCATGTATTTAGATGCCGCGCCCATTGAAATTGGTGAAGCAATCCATGCGCATCCAACAATGACAGAAGTATTGCAAGAAGCTGCCTTAGATACTTATGGCTTAGCGATTCACAAATAGAGAAAGGTTGATGAAAATGAAAGCGCTTAAAAAATCAGGTTTATCAAAAGAAGAATTGATTCAGGCATATCGTGAAGTACTAAGAGGACGTCGTTTAGACGAACGGTTGTGGCAATTAACAAGAATTGGTAAGACCTCTTTCAATATTTCTGGTCAAGGGGCAGAAGTTGCACAAGTAGCGATGGCGATGGCTTTTGATCCTCAAAAAGATTATTTTTTACCGTATTATCGTGATATGACCGCGTGCTTGGTTTGGGGCATGACCTCCAAAGATATTTTAATGGGTTCTTTTGGAAAAGAAGCGGATCCTTCTTCCCATGGTCGTCAAATGCCGAATCATTATGGTTCAAAAGAGCATAATATTGTTTCCTTCTCTTCAACAGTAAGTACACAAATGCCATTAGCGACAGGTGTTGGTTATGCAGCGCAACTTCAAAAGGCTGATTTTGTTGCACTAACCACCACTGGGGAAGGCTCTGCCAATCAAGGAGAAGTCCAAGAAGCTATGAACTTTGCAGGCGTAAAAAAATTACCAGTCATTTTTGTTGTTGAAAATAATGAATATGCGATTTCTGTCCCAATTGAAGAACAATATGCCAATAAACGAATGGCCGATCGCGCGAAAGCTTATGGCTTTGAAGGTGTAACCGTTGATGGTAGTGATTTTACTGAAGTCTATCTAGCATTTAAAGAAGCAGTAAAAGCGGCTCGCGGGAAAAAAGGACCAAAATTGATTGAATTAATGGTTTCTCGCTTGACTTCTCATTCCGCTGACGATGATCAATCTGTTTATCGTTCAAAAGAAGAAATTGAAGAGATGAAAAAGAACGATGCAGTGAAGCTTTTTGAAAAACAATTATTAGAAGAGGGCTATTTAACAGACGAAGACATTGCCAAAATTGATGAAGAAATTCGTGCAGAAATCAATCAAGCAACGGATGAAGCAGAAGCAATGCCAGATCCTGTACCGACATCAATTTTAGAAGAAGTGTATGCAAAATAAGAGAAGAGGAGAAGAAATATAATGGCTGAGATGACTTATTTAGAAGCAATTAACTTAGGAATTTCTGAAGAAATGGCTCGTGATGAAAAAGTAGTTATTTTTGGGGAAGATGTCGGCGGCGACAAAGGCGGCGTGTTCGGTGTAACAAAGGGCTTGGCTGCTAAATACGGTGACGAGCGTTGTTTTAATACACCGTTAACAGAAGGCTTAATTGGTGGTTTAGCTGTCGGCTTAGGTTTAATGGGCTATCGCGCAATTGGTGAATTTCAATTTGCGGATTACATTTTGCCTGCAACCAATCAATTGTTATCAGAGGCTCGGACAATGCGCTATAGAACAAAAGGTGATTGGACTGCGCCAATCGTTTATCGGACCCCTTATGGCGGCGGTGTTCGTGGTGGGCTGTATCATTCTCAGTCTACAGAAAAAGTTTTTTGTGGACAACCAGGATTAAGAGTTGTGACCCCCTCTAATCCTTATGATGCAAAAGGGATGATTAAAGCAGCGATTCGTTCCGATGATCCAGTCATTTTTTACGAACATAAGCGTTTATATCGTTTACTAAAAGATGAAGTGCCTGCAGATGATTATATCGTACCAATTGACAAAGCCAATGTCGTTAGAACGGGTAGTGATTTAACCGTGATTAGTTACGGCATGACCTTGCAATTAGCTTTAGCTGCGGCGGAAAAACTAGCCGCTGAAGGAATTGATGCCGAAATCGTCGATGTTCGCTCGTTATATCCTTTAGATCGCGAAACATTAGTGGCTGCAGCTAAGAAAACAGGGAAGGTCTTACTCGTAACAGAAGACAATAAAGAAGGCAGCGTGATGAGTGAAATTGCGGCAATGATTTCAGAAGATGCTCTCTTTGATTTAGATGCACCGATCCAAAGACTTGCAGGACCTGATTGTCCAAGCATGCCTTATGCATTACCTTTAGAAAGAGAATTTTTAATCAATGAAGAGCAAGTATTAGCAGCAATGAAAGAATTAGCAGAATTTTAATTGAAGCAAGGAGGAAAAAATAAATGGCCACAAAAGAAATCAAAATGCCTCATCTAGGCGAAAGTGTCACAGAGGCAGCCATTGTCCAATGGTTAGTTAAACCAGGAGATTCAGTGAAACGCTATGATCCCTTAATGGAAGTCGTTTCTGATAAAGTCACCACGGAAGTCCCATCAGATTTTGATGGTGTAGTAAAAGAATTTCTGATTTCTCTAGATACAGATGTGCCTATCGGAACAGCGGTGATGACGTTAGAGACAGAAGAAACAACCGAAGAAACAGAAGTAGCTACTTTAGCACCAGTGAAAGAAGCAAGTGTGGAACAAGCGCAAGAACATGAAACGGTTGCAACAACAAGTACTGCGACGCCCCATCAAAAAAATAATGGTCGTTATTCCCCAGCAGTCCTTAAAATTGCCCAAGAAAAAAAGATTGATTTAACACAAGTTACAGGGACAGGTCGTGATGGTCGAATTACTAGAAAAGATGTTACAAACTTTACACCAACACAGGAAAGAACACCTGAGCAAGCAGTGAGTCCAGGAACTAGCCCTTCAATTTCAGAGGAGCCAGTTGCTTCGCAAAATGAAAGCGCCGCAATAGCTAGTCCAACTGAAACAACCACAGATAAAATTGTCTCTGCAGATCCTGTACGTAAAGCAATTGCTAAAAAAATGGTCCAAAGCGTCAACGAAATCCCTCACGCTTGGTTAATGGTGGAAGCGGATGTGACCAACTTAGTCCAACTTAGAAATTCATTAAAAGATGAATTTAAACAACAAGAGGGCCTATCTCTAAGCTTCTTCCCATTTTTTGCCAAAGCAGTCATTCAAGCGTTAAAGAAAAATCCAAAAATCAATACATCTTGGGATGATGGCTCAATTATTTATCATAAAGATGTTAATTTATCCATAGCTGTAACGACAGACGAGCATCTTTACGTGCCAGTGATTCAACAAGCGGATAACTATTCGATTGCAGGGCTAGCTAAAGAAATCAATCGCTTGGCACAAGAAGTCCGACAAGGAACGCTGGCAAGCAAGGAAATGCAAGGAGGGACCTTTACCCTTAATAATACTGGGACACTAGGTTCCGTCCAATCGATGGGAATTATTAACCATCCACAAGCTGCGATATTACAAGTAGAGTCAATTAATAAACGCCTTGTGCCAACCGCAGATGGAGGCTTTAAAGTGGCAGATATGGTTAACTTATGTCTTTCTATTGATCATCGAATTTTAGATGGACAACAAGCAGGTAAGTTCTTGCGAGATGTTAAAGATAATTTAGCGAAATATAATGCGGATACGGATGTTTATTAAAAAATCGTTTCTTGCTTAAGTTGAATAAAAAGCGCCTCAAAGAAATAAGCGCTCTTCTTTGAGGCCGCTCTTTATCTAACAGAAAGTTCAATCATTCTCAAACTTATTCTAAAAAAATAAAAATAATCAATAGGAGTGTTGAAAATGCCCACTGATAAACTGGATGCTCAATTAACCCCAAGAATATTTTTTAACAAAGTGTTAGCTGGAACAGCTTCCGGCACCATTATCGCCTTAATTCCCAATGCTGTATTAGGAGCCATTTTAAAATATTTTGCAGAATACAAGATTATCGAAATGATTATTCATGCGGCGCAAATTTTCCAACTAGCCACCCCTTTAATTATTGGTGGACTGATTGCTTTTCAATTTGGCTTAACGCCACAGAAAATGATGATTGCTGGCGGTGCAGCATTTGCTGGTTCTGGCGTGATTAAATTTAATTCAGAAGTGAAAGGCTTTATTGGTGCAGGCACTGGTGACATCATTAATATTATGATTACCGCTTCTGTTGCAGTCTTACTTTTATTAGTCATCGATAAAAAATTCGGTTCAGTGGAAATCATTGCTTTACCGATCGTTGTTGGAGTAGGTGCAGGTTTGTTTGGCATGTTGATTTATCCATATGTGACACAAATTACGGTTGCCATCGGGAAAGTGATTAACAATTTTACTGATTTTCAGCCAATTATCATGAGTATTTTAATTGCTTGTTCATTTGCTGCACTGATTATTTCGCCAATCACTACTGTGGCAATTGGTTTGGCGATTCAGTTGAATGGCTTGTCTGCAGGTGCTGCTGCAATGGGAATTGCAGCCACAACTGTTGTTCTTGTGATTAATTCTTGGAATGTCAACCAATCGGGAGTGACGTTGGCTGTCTCTTTGGGCGGCATGAAAATGATGATGCCTAACTTATTTAAATACCCAATTATTTTAATTCCTTGTTTATTTACAGCGACTATTTCAGCAATTCCTGTGGTTCTATTCAACATTTCAGGAACCCCACAATCGGCTGGATTTGGCTTGGTTGGACTCGTGGGGCCACTTGCTTCATTGGATGCGGGCTTAGGGATCTTACCCTTACTCTTTTCTTGGTTTGTTGTTCCAATTATCGCAGGTTTATTCTCGAAATTCTTATTTGAAAAAGTGTTGAAACTTTATGATAGTAAAGTCGTCTTTGCTTATCAAGGCTAGATTATCCATTAATTTTCTTTAATGATTTGGATAAAATCTCTAACATCTTCTGTCATACTAAAATCGCGGCGCAAAGCAATGCCGATGGGGAAATAGTCAAACTTATCTTTTAAAGGAATCCATTTCAGTCCCTGACTTTTTCCCACTTCATAATATTCAATCGGCAGCAAACAAATCGAATTATTTTTTTGCAAACTATAAAGAAGTACTTGTAAATCATCGTTATGCAAAATGATATTCGGCTCATAACCGAAGCTCCGAGTTCGGTCTAGTAGTAGGCGACCAATCATAAAATTATCACTTAACGATGAAAATCGTTGATCTTTCAAATCTTTAAAAGTTAATTTTTCATATTGGGAGAGAGGATTTGATTCTGGTACCACGACATAAACATGGTAGCCTTTGGTAGTCGTTTCTAAAGGTTCAATATGAATAATTTCAGGTAAGGTATTTGGGAAAGAAATTAGTCCCATATCAATTTCTTTATTTGCTAACATCGTTTGTAATTTTGGCGAGCCATCTTGCTGTAATATTAAATTCACATGTGGATGGGTTGTTAAAAATCGTGAAATTTCTTTCATAAATTGTACAGCAAATAAAGTAGTTAACCCTAAACGCAATTGCTTTTTAACTGGTTTCTGGTTCATTTCACGAATATCTGTTACCAATTGATCGAATTGAAAAACAACTTCTTGGCCATGTTCATATAAATAAACACCTGTATCGGTTAATTGAAACGGTTGATCAGAATGATCAAACAACGCTGTGCCTAACTCAGATTCCATTTTTTTCAATGCTAAAGAAAGTGTTGGTTGGGTGACAAATAAATTTCGAGCGGCCGCCGATAAACTGCGGGTATTAACAATTTCAATGAAGTACTTTAAAAGCTGAATATTCATCAGAAACTCCCCTTCTTTTTAAAAGCGCTTACATAAATGCGCTTGGATAAAAAATAACAAATAGATCACTTATAATATAACATATGTTTTGCGTTTTTATTGCTATAAAAGTAAGAGATAGAGATTTTCTTAGCAGATTTTTACCTAAAAATAAAAAATTGAACGGAGGAAAAGAAATGAAGATTATTATCGCAGGTGCTGGAGCTATGGGCAGTCGTTTTGGACTAATGTTACATCAAGCAGGAAATGACGTTATTTTTGTTGATGGTTGGCCAGAACATATTGAAGCAATAAGAAAAAACGGGTTAGTTGCTGATTTTAATGGCGAAGTGGTGACCGCTAAAATTCCTATCTATCCTCAAACAGAAGTAGCAAGCATCGATTTTACAGCAGACTTAGTTATCTTATTTACAAAAGCAATGCAACTGGAAGGAATGCTTAAAGCATTAGAACATTTCCTTAATAAAAATACGAAAGTTTTATGCTTGTTAAATGGAATTGGGCACGAAGATATTATCAAAAAATATGTGCCTTACGAAAATATTTTATTAGGAAACACAATGTGGACCGCTGGTTTAGACGGACCGGGTAAAGTAAAATTATTTGGCAATGGTTCGATTGATTTACAAAATTTAGGAGCGCAAAGTGAACAAGCAGCAGAAGCAGTCATTAAGGTATTAAATAACGCTGGCTTAAATGCACGTTATTCTGAGAATATTTTATCATCCATTTATAAGAAGGCTTGCGTAAATGGAACAATGAATGGTTTATGTACTTTGTTGGATTGTAATATGGCAGACTTTGGCGAAACAGAGCAAGCAGATCAAATTGTTCAACAAATAGTTAATGAATTTTTAGCAGTCGCTGAAGCGGAACAAGTTACGTTAGATAAACAAGCAGTCCTTCAACAAATCCGCTCGTGTTATAATCGAGAAACAATTGGTTTGCACCATCCATCGATGTATCAGGACTTAATAACCAATCATCGTTTAACCGAAATTGATTATATCAATGGAGCAATTGTTCGCAAAGGGAAAGTCTATGGGATTGCTACACCGTACTGTCAGTTTTTAACAGAGTTAATTCATTGTAAAGAAAATTTACTTCATGCTAAATAACAAGTAAAAACAGAAATACTCTTGAGTCGGGCTTGAGAAGAGCTTGACTTACTTCTTTCTATACTTTGCCAGTGTACAAGGCTGAGACAAAATCCAAAGTGAGTTTGTCTCAGCTTTTTTGTTTTTTAAAGAACACTGCAGAAAATAAATCAAATCCGTGAAAAATATGTTAAACTAGAGAAGGTGTTTTTTCGCAAGAATCTACGCGGAACACAGGACTCGTTGAAGAATTGAATCAAAGAAACAATGTGTTAAAGAAGGGATT
>SKEN01001272.1_pt1 | contig 10946 bp, 26 predicted proteins | sample 4826711 | NCBI WGS metagenome assembly SKEN01 (sample SAMN11008808, study PRJNA524170) | human gut metagenome | biome: Human fecal sample; material: Feces; isolation source: fecal sample from pouch patient p39 | host: Homo sapiens | place: Israel: Tel-Aviv | collected 2015-02-10 | reverse complement strand
ATTTTATTTGACGTGTACTGTTTCTAGCGATACACTTATTATGCTTGTTACATAAGAGGGTCGCTGCGGAAACAGTAGCCTTCTTTTTTATATTGCAATGTAAGCGCTGTGATGTTACACTTAGTTAACAACCCTAACAACTTTTTTTATTATCTCCCTGATCACTATTACCCGATAGTGGTCTATTTTTGTGCGCAAAATAAAAAGACCACTCGGATGAGTGATCTTGATTATGTATTCTGCGGCACATGAACTTTAAAGTAAAGGAGTGTTTCTTCACATCCTCTTCTTTTATTTTTTTGCGTGCCGCCATTAAATCCACCAAGCTAGACGTATATATGTTAAGAGGTATAAGGAGAAACTTCATGCCAATAAAGTTAGGTTGAGTCGTTTGCTTGGTGGATTAATCACATTTATTTCACGCTATCATAGTAACACTTTTAATGTACACTCGTGGCGCCACAAACGCGCCTTACAACCAATCAATTACAACATCCACTCCAAAGATAAATACTGATAGCTGTTCAACAGCTTTTTTTATCCACTTCCCTATCGTCCTTCGATCAACAGCGTATTTCGAAGCAATGTATTCATCAGCAAAACACTTAGGTAGCAGGTACTTCATGTTTAAAATATCATAGGCTCGCTCATCCTCTGCTTTTAGTTCAACTAAAGCCTTATCGACATGTTTCATTAATTTTGCTGTTTTCGCCTTATGTTCTAGTAGGCTATCTACATCAAAGCGCCAGTCATTCCACATTGAAGCAAAATCTTCCTCGACTTGCTCCTCTACAATTTTGCAGTGAGTTTTAAGTCTGTAGTAATTCCTCAAGAGCGTCCTTGTATTATGGTATGAATTTGACCTGAGTTCTTTTCGCCTTTGCTTAGTTGCTTCCACTAACCTAGCAACTACTTTCTCAGCAATCATATCTAGCTGAGATTCTGGCAGTTCATGTACTTGAATTTCCAAATCGTTTCCTCCCAATCAAATTATTCCCCAAAGTATTTGTTATGCACATATTAACAGGTTTATCCACAATATATCGTAGGAACTTATTTTCGCCTACAATATATTGTGTTTTCTCTATGTGATAGGCGACGTTGCCGGATCTACTCAAAGTCTTGACTGCGAATCAATTTTCGTGCAAATGAACAATTCACAATCTCATTAATTGATTTTAAGTAATCGCCAAGCTCTTTTTCAGCCTTTTCTTTTGCTTCAAACATAGTGGTAGCATATACAACTAGCGTGCAGCCAAAACCGTGTTTATTTGTGTACCTAACCATAAATTCATCTTTCACTTCGGCACCTCCTACGGCAATCCTATATAAACTACAATAGATTTTTCCCATTCATACTCATTTACTCTTGTTGTTGCCATTTGATTAATTATGGCTGGGTCTGGCTCAACATTGTTAGAAAATATCTCATCGTAAATGAGATCAAATTCTTTTTCTAGCAAATCCTCTTCATCATTAGATTTGAAATAGATTCGTTCTCCGTTATCCCAAACATAATCAATTTCTGCTTTTCCAAATGAACCTAGCCAATTTGTGTGTTCATCACTAGCAACAATCTCACTGTCAACCATCGGAACAATAGGTAGATCAGGATTTTCCTTGATCAGATTAAGTAGCTCTGCTACGTTCTCTTTTTGAATCTCACTTTGTGTTTTCATTAGCTTTCCACCTCCAACAACTCTGGATTTTCGTAAATGTTGCCGATAATTTTCACTTCCCTACATTTTCTTAATGGATAATTCCCTCCCGAACTTGCTCTTACTCCAGCACCCCATTGTAGGGATAAATTAATTCTTCCCGGCTTACCATATACATAGTCGAACCCATCTTCTATTGTAAAAAGGACTATATCCCCTTCGTAAATCTCAACGCCGTTCTTGTCTTTCAGGCCTGTTGATTGAAGGAATATTAGGTTATCGAAATGAATGTCATAGCGATCACCGTTTTCCTGCTCGACGTATGCTATCTTATTTTCAAAATCAAAGGATATGATACTAACCATCATCTCGTGGTATTTATCCCATGCCTTAAAATTCGGTATCATATTACTCACTTCCATTTACTATTTTTTGTTGTATAATATGTTTGAGCTAGATCACAATAGTTACTCTATAACCATTATGAATACCCCCTAGCTCACTGACCGCTGTCACCTCATATGACGCGGTCTTTTTTATGGTATAATTCAGACGAGCTAGATTCTTCCTTTTTAATTTCATTAAACTGAAAGCATATTTCAACTAGCTCAGAGACCGCTGCCACCCAATGTTCAGCGGTCTTTTTCTATGCAATCGCTTCGGTTACCGGATCTTTAGTGATACAGCATATTTTGGCTGACTATGTTAATTTCAATTATCCTGAACAAGTTTCCTTCACTAGATAAATGATCTACGTAAAACGCACTTGCTTCTTTTCCCGTAGTAAAAGTTTCAGGAAATAGTTTCCATGGCTTGCCTACTCCTGCGCATGTCATGATTCCGTAGCAGTCTACATTCATTCCGCCACCTCTTTCATTCCCCATTCCGCGAATGCTGCTAGGACTTGGAATTGTTCTCCTCTAGTCAGTTTTCTTAACGCTGTTAACTCATCATTTCCTAAATTATTGGATTTAATGCAATCCCACAAAAAGAAAATCGTCTGAAACGGTTTATCTCCACTATCCTTATCGGCATATATTTGGAGCCACTCCAACACGACCTGCTGATCGTCGGTGAGCTTAGGTGGTAACATTCCCCTAAACTCGCTAGGATGTGTCTCAATCCACTTTCGGACGTCTGGGTCGTCGAGTGTGCTGTGTCCGGAATTATAAATCACGCCAATCATGATGCTGTCAAAACTATCGGTAGTGAGGTTTTTATCCACGATCCACTCTTTGACTTGCTCTTTCATTCCGCTACCTCCTTAAGAGCCCGAATGGTATCTAGTCCTACCAATTCAATGAACTCGCCCGAATCCTTTAGAACAACTGCCTGCGCACGTCTATTGTCAGTAAACTGTGTTACTTGGATTAATGTCCCAAATTCTCCAGTCGACACATATCTTTTTTCGGTGTTGTACCAATGGCTTTGCGGTATGTCGTCGTCTCCATAAGCAAATTCATCTTTGACGCTTTTTTCGATTATGGCTAACAGCTCTACTCTGATGTTCATTCCGCTACCTCCTCAATCCAATTAATAACTTCCTGCATATAGTAATAGTTACCTGTTGCAACATCCGCTTGTCTATCGCTATCAGCATCTAAAATCATAGGTTTCAAGGCGTACTCGGCAACGTTTTCCAAATAAGTAACGGCTTCTTCCTTTTTCATACTTCCGCCACCTCTTTCATTTCCCAATCTGCAAAGGCTGCTAGGACTTTAAATTGTTCTTCTTTGGTTAACCAAGCTCTAATAGCAAAATCATTTTCATTAGCAACTGAAAACACCGCTCCAAAAGGAGTCATCCACTTGTTCTTTGCATAAGCTTTTTGCAATAATTCCAACACGACCTGCTGGTTTTCGTTGAGCTCCGATCTCAAAGGTTCATAATTGGTTAACATTACAAAAGGAGTTGTGCCAGGTATCTTATCAATCGAATACGATTCACATTTTCCTATCGGTTTATCATTGTTATAGACTAAACTCATTCTCACACCTACACTTTCTCGATCAAGCCCCAAGCTTTCGCCTGAAGCTTATACCTGTACTGGTTGTCTCTCAGATAAGATAATCTGTTACTTAGTGACTTCACACTCTCCAACATGCACCACTGTCTTGCTTGTTCTAGTTCATACTCCAATTGATCAATTTCATCTTGATGGTCTTGTATGATCCCCATGATGTTTTTCTTGTTTAACATTCTGCCACCTACGCTTTCTCTGCTGTGCCGCCGAGATTTTTAGCCACCGAAGAAGCTGTTCCCTCATTTTTATATTTGATAATCGACTCATCTTCACCAAGCACCGTGTTCATCACAAATTGAGCAGTGGTATCTTCCCAACCACAAAAATATAAATTACCAACTTTAACCACCCACTTCGGTTCTTCCTCGACCTCGTAGCCGTCTAGCCATGCCTTCATAAATTTTTCAGGATGTTTGACGAGCCAATCAATCGCCTCTTCATTCTCGTTGAGTTTGTCTTTCCTAAAGTACCAATCTTTGAAGCAGATGAGCAGCGCCAATAAGTCGACGTCAGTAGAATTACGATAATAGTCAAGTAATTCTCCAACGAATTTCGGCACTTTGACTGGAATCACTAATTCATCAATTAAGTCTATAAGTCGATCTGATGGAACAACGTCTACTACTGCTGTTCTGCCAAACATACTAATTTCTGTCATGTGTTGATTGAGTTCTATATGTTTCGTCAATTTTTTCTTATCTTGTTTATTCATAAATACCTCCTAAATTTCTATGTGATCAAAAAGTTGATTAATGATCACATAGTTTTCTACTTGATAGGCTGAGTTACCTTAGTAAACTATTCTGCTTTTTATAAACGTTTTTGATATAATTAATATGCTTAAAGACTATCTAATGGAGGTTTACATGTTAGCGATCATTTCACTCATTATCTCTGCGTTTTCTGGCATAGCAGCTATTTTTGCGATATTAGGTTATTGGGGTAACAAGCCTGAACTAATTCAGTTTATGGAAACGAATAATGATTCTTATGTCTCTGCGACTGAAGGGCAGATTTCATACATAGGGGATGATGGGAAAAAATACTATCTTCCTTCAGGCATAATGGTTCATTATCAGTTTTTGAATCCTTCACCTAAGGACATTGCATTCTTTCATTTAAATTTTATTGTTAATGGGAATATTACCGAGGCTTTTACAGAAAGATCTGTCATAACTCAGGCTAAAAAACCATCATTTCTATTTTTTGATTTACTAAAATCATATATCATTCAGTTTCCTAAAGATCCTCAAGGTGTGTTCCCAGCAAACTCTCTTACTCCTATTTATGCTTTTTTGCCGCTTGAAGCTATTCCAGTTCCGGAAAAGGTAACATTCTCTATAAGATTTGCTATTAGAAAATTTCCTTACATCGGAAAACGTAATCACTATCAAACTTTTGAACATACCGTTTATCTCAACGATTACGAAATGATAACGCGATCAAACAGAGCAGTAATGAAACAATTGAGGCAATCAGGGCCACATACTCTAAAGTCAAACAAAATCACCTCCAAAAATAGAAAACGTAAAAATTAATTATTCTGAACTTCTTTTTTCTGCATTATTGGCTGAGTTACTGGAACTATGCTTTTGCATTTCTTTCTACTAAATACTCCACACTAATAAAATTGCCGATAATCATTTCATCAACCTGTTTTTTTGCTTCTTCAATCGTCAATCCAAATTCAGCTACTACTAAATCAACTACGTCATTTTTTAGTTTTTCACTGCTTGCTTGCTCTTTTTTTAGTTTTGTAATTAATCTATGACGATTATTCATTCGTAGTCCTCCTGCAGCTTCATTCTCACTTTATTAGCATTGACAGTCTTAAACTCTCCGTTTTCAAGTCTGACTAAGGCCATTGGATAAGCCACCACGCCTCCGGGATGCCCGCCAACCATTACTGATGGTGCTATCGGCTCGCTGTATTGGAAAAAGTCATATAGCCCAGCCTTGACCCACTCGGTTTCAACAACGAAGCCTTTCTCCCTTTTCGAAACAACCTCGATTTCACAAGGCATTAGTTGAACATCTATTTTCATTCGCCGTCCTCCTTCGTAGGTTCCAAATACCCTTCAAAATGTTCTATCAACTTTTTGATCTCTTCAACTTTGATAGTAACGGCTTCCTGCACATCAATGCCACTTTTAAACGCTTCTCTGTTTGCCCAGATCATCTCAAGCTGGATAGCTTGCTTTTGAATTTCACTAGCATGACCAGTGATATAATTCAACTGATACTGAGAGTATCCCAGCGGATATTTTTCTTTAAAACCGGCCGTCCATGCTTCTAGTGTTTCTCTGCTCATTTTTAAAACCTCCCTGATAGTGGTCGTTAGTGGACTAAATACTACCTATTTGAAAACCATAATGTGCAGTTTCAATGCCGTCATAATCACTTATTTCCCACTCAGCCCCATCGGGTATATCAACGACTTTAAGACTTGCATGTGGTCCACTGGCCTCACTTCCTAGTTTTTCGACAACAGCAACGAGGTCCTTATCACCTCTGTTTGAATCACTTGAAAAACTGGAATCATCAGCAATTCCGTACAGTCGGTCAATTTCGCTATAAATTCCTGTAACTTTGTCGATTTTCGGGTCTTTTTTGAAATAGTAGATAAAATCCATCGAACCTAGCTTTTGGCCTGTGTGTCTCGTGTATTCATCATCTGAATCATAGCTAAAGTTATTGATGTATGGGAATACTTCAATATTTTTTCTTTTAAAAATTTCCATTTTTGCTTCATGGCTCAACCCAAAGCCACCAAAACATTTATTTAATACAATCTTCATTACTTTTCCTCCTTTGTTTACTTCACTTGTCGACTATTTCGATTTGATTTATTGGTAAATATTTAACTGTTCCATTTTCTAAATTCCTAACCTTCACATGAGGCGAATTACTGATAAACGAGCAGTTTCTAACCCCGTACTGAACGTGCTTGATGAATTCAAACTCTTTACCCGTCTCTAAATCCTTTACAATTTTCAAAACGCACCTCCGTTGTTTCCTCCATTAGCGGAACTATTCATTCTCAAATCCGATTCCATCGTCCATTAGTTCGTCTACTACGTTCCCTAATATCCTGACACCTTTAATTTCTTCAAACTGATTTTCTTCTGCGAATACTTCCTTTGCGTCTTCCTCTGAAGTTGCTACTACTGCTTTAACCCAAGTCAGTTCACTATCATCTTTTTTAAAAGTCACTTGATAAATTGATCGCACATCATACACCTCTTCTCTTTTCTCCTTGTAGCCCAAAACTTGGGCTGTTTCCTCCGTTAGTTGAATTTTTTCATAAACACAAGCCAATGTGTTTTGCTTCGTTTATTACCAAACAATGGCTGTTCTCCAATAGCCTCTAACACATCAGAAAGTGGTATCTGTTCCTCGTTCCACTTAAAAATTAATGTTCCTGAAGGTCGTAAAACTCGCATACACTCTGCAAAACCTTGCCTGATGTCTTCTGGCCAAAGTTCGTCTAATTTTCCATATTTTTTGGCAAGCCATGAATTTTCACCGGCATGGATCAAATGTGGCGGGTCAAAGACAACCATATCGAAAACATCATTTTCAAAAGGCATATCACGAAAGTCTGCGACCACATCTGGATCAACATTGATCACATGACCTGTTGATAATTCTTCATACTGCTGACGACAATCCATGAATGTCACATCTGGATTTTCCTTATCAAACCAAAACATTCGACTTCCACAACAGGCATCTAAAATTTTGGGCAAACCAGTCACTCCTTCCTACGTGATAGCCCCAATTGCTGGTTTCTTTCTTTAAAGCTTGTCAACGAATAGCCGCCAATTGTTCATTTCATTGATACTATTTTGACGCCAATCTGTGTTATGTCTCCACACTCGATCTGGATATGTTAAATGAAAATCTTCACGAATTTCTCGATCATACTCAGCATACCAACGAATGTCTTTTCGACAATGCTTGCCCTCAAGCCACAAAATTCGCCTCCATCTCCGTTTACCATTCTGTTTTTTAAACAAAATATTACCTCCTTTTTCCTCTGCTAATACCCCAGTTTGCGGAGCTTTTTCTTATGTCCTAACCAATCCTCCGCCATTTTCTCAACGTCCCTTTTCTTCCATGCGCCTGACAACCTAGAAGGTCAAACCTCACTCCTGCACGGCTTGGTTTTCGCTTACGATTCCTATCGATCGTGTCTTTGTGAACCACGTGTTTGTCACCGTTAGAATCCTCCACGATAATAATATTTTTGTAGGGTTGATCTAGTTATTCGATTTCTTCACCCACGATAGACTCGCCGTAGATATTTGCTATATGCATGCTAATCCTCCATTTCGTTTATCACATAGTTTCTTTCAATTCCGTATTTCCGCATCCATTGATAAATCGTTCCTTGGGACGCACCAAAATCTCGACTCGCTTTCTTCCAACCGCCGCTTTTGTATGACTTTTCTAATTCTTCGGCAGTAGGAACCACTAGCTTTCTAAATTTTGGTAACTGGTGTTTGTGCCTCACATAAGCAAATATCTTACGATCAATCGTGTATACCTCATGAATCTGAGCTATTGTTTTTCCCTGTCTAATCATTTCAACTATTTTCTTCTCCATCCCTGGACGTTTGTTCAAATAGTCCTGATATTTTTCTTTTTTCGATTTTGAGGAGTCGTCTTTGTCATCCGCTAATATGATTTTCATAAGCGTTTTATGCCTATCACTTTTTTCCCTGTCTAAATACCACTCTGGATCATTGATCAATAATAACAATTCGCTCCACGCCGCTTGTTGTTCTGGTGTTTTACGTCTACTCATTTAACCCCTCCTAAAACGGCAGGTCATCGTCGCCGATGTCAATCGATGAACCACTAAAAGGATCGTTATCTCTACCAAAATCAGGCACACTATTTTTATTTGATTGATCATAGTTGCCACTTGAGTTAGTACTGGCATTATTACTCTGACGCTGATCACTCGCACTACGTGATTCAAGCAATTGGAAGTTCTCAGCAACTACTTCGGTTACATAGACACGTTGTCCTTGCTGATTTTCATAGTTTCTTGTTTGAATGCGGCCAGTCACACCTAGCAGCGTTCCCTTTTTAGCATAATTGGCTAACGTCTCTGCTGACTTCCGCCAAATTACGCAGTTAATAAAGTCTGCATCTCTATTCCCATCTTGATTGGTAAAGTTTCTGTTCACTGCGAGAGTGAATGTTGCTACTCCTGTGCCATTTGCCGTATATCGTAGGTCAACATCCTTTGTTAACCGCCCGACTAAAACTACATTGTTTATCATTTGTTTTCCTCCAAGCTTGTAATTTCAATTTCTATACGCGGATTTAACGAATAAAGTTTCTGCGACGATAATGCAGCTACCTGTCCATCATCTTTGAAGAGTATTTCATTGCTACAGTCCAAAACAGCTTTAATATAGTTATCTATGTCTGGTCGCTTATCAACATAAATCGCCTCTGATTCGAGTTCTAAGCGTTTCTTTTTCACCTCGGCGATCCGTTTAGGTGGATAGATGTAAAATGTCATAGAAACAAATATAGCGCCCTTCTCGATAATTTTAGGGTTCAGTAATCGCAATTGACTCACGCAATTTCTTTTCCATTGCGTCATTTTCCCGTCTTCATATGCTCTATTTCTCCCAAATCGAGGTCTTGACTGCGGTTTGGGTTCTAAATGTAGTGTGTAAAGACTCATTCTTTCTCCTTCATCTTCCATTGGATTCCACAAGTTGCGCATACATTTTCTTAGCAAATTTAAGTTGCACCTCATATGGTCGGGCGTTTAATTCCCAAAAGTCATATTCTTTCTGTTTTTGCTGATAGTGAAAGATGAAATAACCAACCCAATACTGTCTGAATAGTTGCTTCGCTCGTTCATCTGTAAAGCCTCCACCTTGAGCGAGAAACTGGCTATAGCGTTTTAGATATGGGACCTGCACTTCTTTATAGGCTTGTGGCAATTTGTTATGAACAGCCTTCAACAGTTCAAAGTCATTCACTATCCTCACCTCTTTCAGCGAGAGATCTTTCTGCCTCAGCCACCCAATCTATTTCTGGTTCAACTTTCTTTGGTGTTTCAGTTATATGACTAGGCAATTTCTCAACCCTTTTGTTCCCATACCTATTACCCGTATGATCTTTTTTCGCCCAATTCTTAATCGTTGCAAAATAGTTCTTATATGACTTGCCTGTGGATTCACAGTAAGAAGACACTCTTTCTATACGCGCTTCCCAATCAGCGGGGAATTCTTTTTTCAGCTTCTCAAGTTGTTCATCGCTTAATAAAACATTTTTGTATTCCCCGTATTTATGGCGCGTGGGCTTAGCCTTCGTTTTCGAAGGCGTAACATCTTTCTCTTTATCTATATCTCTTTCTTTATCTAATTCTTTATCTATATCTGTTGCGTCACGTGACGTCACGCTAACGTCACTCTTAGACTCGAGCAATTCTTGTTTTTTGCGTTCACGATATTTTCGATTTCTTTCAGCATTTTTAAGCCTAACTTGTTCCATTCCTTCAATATTCTGGTGTTTTTCCCAGTTGCTAATAGAAATTACTCCATCGTTGCTGATGTCAATCATGTTGAAATTAGCTAGCGTTATCAGTGCTAGTCGGACTGTATTGACGTTTTTCCCAAAAAGAGTTGCTAGCATTTCTTCTGAGTAAGGCATATTTCTTTGTATATAAATCAAACCATCATCGTTAGTCTTCCCTGCCAACACTAAAAGCCTTATCCAAATAACTAAGATTGCATCTGCTTCAGGAACAGCTTGTATTAACCTTATTTTTTCATCGTCGAACATTGTCGTCTTGAGCTTTATCCAACTTATTTCAGCCAAGTTCTTAACCTCCGATCCTCAACTTTTTAATCTCGTCTTGATTCAGTTTGATACCAATAACGTGATGTTTATTTTTAAATGCTGCAATTCCGATTTGATGCTTTTCTTGATGGTGGGTTCTACAAAGTGCTGCAAAATTAAATTCTGTGTGGTCTACCTCACTTCGCTTTCTTCTTCCCAAAGCTTTATCAAAATGGTCAATATCAGCATTCTTTTTACCGCAAATACAACAGGTTCTTGTCGTTACGCATTTGTAAAAGTAATACTCAACGTTTTGTGGTGGTATCTCATACCCTTCGCGAAATGGAATATCGTTTTCAAATATGAAATCTAATATCAATTCAGACAACGTAGATACTTCATCGACAGTATTCTCTGATTCATTTGATAAACTAATGTTTTTACCTGTAAAG
>SKEN01000274.1_pt2 | contig 10973 bp, 10 predicted proteins | sample 4826711 | NCBI WGS metagenome assembly SKEN01 (sample SAMN11008808, study PRJNA524170) | human gut metagenome | biome: Human fecal sample; material: Feces; isolation source: fecal sample from pouch patient p39 | host: Homo sapiens | place: Israel: Tel-Aviv | collected 2015-02-10 | reverse complement strand
ATGGCACCGCCCATACTGCCAGCACCGATAAAGCCAATTTTCATAGCATTCCCTCCTTAGTTAAATAAAGTGTTTGTGTCAAAAGTCAATTAGCTTTTGACACAAACACTAACATTCGTACTTTTTTCCGTACAGCCTGTTTTGTTTATTTTATTTTGTTAATTCATTAACGACTGCTTCAAACGCAGCAATTTTTTCAGAAGCTTCTGAACTACTTGTTGCTTTTGTCGCTAGATAGAATTTAATTTTTGGTTCTGTTCCTGATGGTCGGATAGCAATCCAACTGCCATCTTCTAAATGATATTTCAGCACATCAGAAGGAGGCGTTTGTAATTGTTCTGTTTGACCATCTGCAAAAGTGCGTGTTAATTCTTTAAAATCTTCCGTTTGAGCAACTTGAATCCCGGCAAACTCAGTTGGCGCTTGTTCACGACATTTTGCCATTAAAGCTTTGATTTTACCGCTGCCTTCAATTCCGCTCATTGTTACGGAAATAGTTTTTTCTTCAAAGTAACCAAATTCTTCAAAGATATCTTGTAAGCCATCGTATAATGTTTTTCCTTGTTTTTTATAGAAAGCCGCTACTTCTGCTAATAAAACTAACGCTTGAATTGCATCTTTATCACGAACAAAAGGTTTCACTAAGTAACCATAACTTTCTTCAAAACCAAACATAAACGTTTGACTGTGGTCTTCTTCGTATTGTTGAATTTTTTCAGCAATAAATTTGAAACCTGTTAAAACATTAAACATCTTCGTATTATATTTCTCAGCAATCGCTGTAGCAAGTTCACTAGAAACGATTGATTTTAGAACCGCAGCATTTTGAGGCAACGTGCCTGCTTGTTGATGGGCTTCTAAAATATAATGAATCATAATTGAACCTAATTGATTTCCTGTTAATACTTGGTAGTCTCCGTTTGGCATCCGCACAGCGGCACCTAAACGATCAGCATCTGGATCTGTTGCAATCAATAAATCAGCGCCTTCTTTTTCCCCTAAACGAATCGCGTATTCGAAAGCTGAATGTTCTTCAGGGTTTGGTGACTTAACTGTAGTAAAGTCAGGATCAGCAACAGCTTGCTCAGGTACTAAAACAAATTTTTCAAAACCGGCTTGTTTTAATGCTTTTTCTCCTAACATTTTCCCAGTTCCATGTAAGGGAGTGTAAACTAATTTTAATTCTTTACCCATTTCGTTAATTAATTCTTGATTAATCGTAACTGTTTTAATTTCTTTCAAATACGCGTTATCGACTTCTTCACCAACAATGTTAATTAAACCGCTGTGGGCAACTTCTTCATCTGATAAGACATCAATTTTCAAAGGATTTTCGATACTACGAACATATTTAGTTAATGCATCTGCATCAGCTGGCGGCATTTGACCACCGTCTTCACCATAGACTTTGTAGCCATTATAGGCAGCTGGATTGTGAGAAGCTGTAATCATGATTCCCGCAAAAGCTTTAAAGTAACGAACCGCAAAAGATAATTCTGGTGTTGGTCGTAAGCTTTCAAACACAAAAGAAGGAATATCATGTTTAGCTAATGTTTTAGCTGCTTCCATTGCAAATTCTGGAGACATATGACGTGAATCATAGGCAATGGCTACACCGCGACGTTTTGTTTCAGGATCTTGCGTATCCATAAAACGTGCAAGTCCTTCTGTTGCTTGACGAACCGTAAAGATATTCATCCGATTAATACCGGCGCCTAAAATTCCGCGCATCCCGGCAGTCCCAAATTCTAATGGTGCGTAAAATGCATCTTCACATTTTTCAGGGTCTGTATTTAAGTCCTTTAATTCATTTTTTAAATTTTCTGGAATATTTTCTTCATTTAACCATTGTTGGTAAACTTGTTCCCAAGACATGGAAAACACCTCATTTGTTTTTTTGTTTTTACTTTTTAAGTATAGCATTGGATATTCGTTTAGAAAAGGGAAGTTGTAGCGTTTTCTCTCAGCAAATGATTTTTATAAGAAAAATCTTACTTACTGTTCTATTTTTGTTTGTCTATTTTCAGAAAGCTGTCGTGTAATCCGTACCATTCGCTCACAAAAAAGAGGCATTTCTTCTGGTGAAATTCGGGAACAGTTCAAGCGAATACTTCCACGTTTTTCACTAAAAGCGACACTTGGTGCTACCAAAACACCTTCTCGTAAAAACACTTGCCACTCTTCTGGCTTAAGTGCCCCTTGACGCCAATGTGCCCATAAATAAAAGCCGCCTTTTACTGGCGAAACTTCCCATTCTGGCAACGATTTAAATACTTGATATACAGCTGTTGCTCGTTGTTCCACTTGTTTATTTAATAACGTAATTTTTTCAGAAAAAGAAGGATCTTCAATCGCCATTTTAGCGAGCATCTGGGGAAAAATACTCAACGAAACATCCATCATTTTTCTGGCTTCTGCAATTTGTTTCGTCACAGAGGCGGGCGCACTTAACCAACCAATTTTCGTGGTCGAACCTAAAATTTTTGACAACGAACCGATATACAAGACATTATCTGGATCTAATTTTTTTAAAGGAGGAATTTCTGTTTTTGGGATAAAACTTAGCTGCCCAAAAACATCATCTTCTAAAATAGGAACTTGATACGTTTGACAGACTTTCACAAGCTGTTCTCTTTTTCTTAAAGGCATTACTGTCCCAGTGGGATTTTGAAAGGAAGGATTAACCATAACCATTTTGATGCGATGTTGTCGAATTGTTTGTTCTAGCGCTTCAAGATCAATCCCTTCCTCTGTCATGGGCACACCAAATAAGCGCACACCAGCAGCTTGGAAAATTGGTAAGGCATAGAAGAAAGATGGATCTTCTACGGCAACACTATCTCCTTGTCTCAATAAAACTTGCAAAACTAAAAAAAGTGCTTGTTGTGCACCTGAAGTGAGCAATAAACTTTCACTTGGTAAATGAAGCTGATATTCCGTTGCTGTAATGGCTTGGATTTCTTTTCTTAACGGCAAATAACCTAATTCATCTTGTGCTTCCTCTTTTAAAAATTGTTTCCAATTTAATGCTGGAAAATCGAAACTGGGAATTAAGTCTAACGGCAACTCGCCTGTATACATATCTAAGTCAGTCGGCAAATTTTGTTTAGCACGTAACTCAATCTCTGTCACCAAGGGATGAACTTGTTTGAACACATTTTGTTCTAAATAACGATGCCAATCCGTTCGTGGTGTCATCATTACCCCCCATTTCCCTTCGTTGACAATCGTTCCACTCCCTCTTTTTCGCACAATCCAGCCTAAGTCCACCAGTTCATCTAATGCATGAACAACGGTTGAACGATTGACAGACAAGTATTCTGCCAGTTTACGTTCCGAAGGAATTTTTTCGCCTGGTAATAATTCGCCTGTTTGAATCTTTTGAACAATCATTTCCATAATACTGCGATAAATGGGAACATTTTGTTCTTTTTTAAGTTGCCACATAGCAATCACCTCAACAATTGGATGAGTTAAAAGTAATCCAGTTTAATGCTTTTGTCAATCGAAAATACAAGAAAAGTGGGACAGCCGTTTTGACGAATGTCCCACTTTTCTGTTTTACTATTAACAGGTTTGTCTCAATGTTTGTGTAAAAATGCTTGGATGGTGTTATAAAAGATTCCTGCGAACATAAAGATTAACCAACTAAACCGCCAATCCCCTAAAACAAAACTAATAAATAGATAGAGTGCAACAACTAAGGGCCAATAAACGGATGCAATAATTGCACCGACAGGATTTCCCACAGGTCCTTCCTCTGTTTTTGTTTGTTGAGGGGCAAAATCAGGATGACCAACATGTTCTGAATAAAAATAAGTTTCATTCAACAATTTATTAAAACTTCCTTTAATTACTCCACCAAATATAAACAAGAAGACGCCAATCGATACTAAAAAGAAGAGCCAACTAATTCCCATCGTTCCATTATAATATTGTCCGCCCATCATTTGATGCATGGAACGGCGCATCATCAGATGAAGGCCACTACTAAAGACAACAACTGGGATTAAACCCAAAATACAAAAAACTACGCCCGCTGCCATACAAAAAATAAATGATCGTTGAAAACTTTGTTCTCTTTGTGCAACTTCTTTTTTTAACTTAATCGGAATCAATCGTTGCCCCAGTTGTTTGTCCATTGCAACAAACCGATTACCAGCAACAATAAATAATGGAACGCCAATTGCCACACCTATGAAAAGACCAACTAAACCGAGACCGTTAGAAAGAACACCACGCATACCAACCAGCAAGCCAACACCCACCATGATTGCAACAACACCAAGGCCAATTTGAATCGCACCTTTACGTTGGACAGCTAAATAGTCAAGTCCTTCCTCCACTGAAATTTCTGGCAAACCGTTCATTGAATCGTTTGTTTCATCCACTTGTTTATTTTCTAAATTCAATTCTTCCATTAATTCATCGATAGTACCAAATTCAGAAATAATTGTACCAATTGCTTCATTTTCCGATTTTCCTTGGCTGAGCAAATCTTCATAACGATCCTCAGCATTTGCTAATAAGTCCGCCTTTAATTGTTTTGTTTCAGGTGTTTCAACAACGCCTGAAAATAAGCTATCAATAAATTCTTCTATAATTTTCATTTTCCCATCTCCTTTACAAATGCTTCGACGACGTCTTTTGTTACTTCCCATTCTAGTAACTTTTCCTCTAAATAACACTCTCCTGCATGGGTTATTTGATAATAGGTCCGCTTTTTGCCATGCGTTACTTCTCCTGGAAATGATTCAATGTAGCCATTTTTCTCTAAACGTGTAAAAGCAGAATAAAGTGTCGTTTCTTTAATCGAATATTGTTCTTTAGAAATTTCACGAATGCGTTTAGAAATCGCATAACCATATGAAGCGCCGGATTGTAAGATTGAGAGAATAAAGGTATCGTTGTATCCTCGAATTGCATCACTACCAATCACATAAATTCCTCCCTCAAGTACTTCAACTATCGTACTACGTCTGTCGTTGTAATTATCTTAACACGATTACTACGATAGGTAAAGTAAAAAAAAGCACGTAATGCAGAAATCATTTTAATTTCTGCACTACGTGCTGTCTTCTTTTCAGTCTATAGTTGAATGTTAAATGGTATCACCATTAAAAATAGAATTTTTTACAATCACATAATCAACTTTACGAATCGCTTCTAAATCGCGACCTCCCGCGTATGAAATGGAAGATTGTAAATCTTGTTGCATTTCGACTAAAGTATCTGCCAACTTCCCTTTATGGCGTAACCAGATTTTTTTCCCTTCAACGTTTTTCTTTTCGCCTTTTTGGAATTCAGAGGCGCTACCAAAGTATTCTTTGTAAACAACGCCATCTTCCACTTTTGTTTCACCTGGTGATTCTTCATGTCCCGCAAATAGTGAACCAATCATGACCATAGTTGCCCCAAAACGCACAGATTTTGCAATGTCTCCATGGGTCCGAATTCCACCATCTGCAATAATTGGTTTCCGAGCAGCTTTGGCACACCAACGTAAAGCCGCTAGCTGCCAGCCACCTGTTCCAAAGCCAGTCTTAATTTTAGTAATACAAACTTTTCCTGGGCCAATCCCCACTTTGGTGGCATCAGCTCCAGCGTTTTCTAATTCGCGAACGGCTTCTGGTGTTCCAACATTGCCCGCAATAACGAACGTTTCTGGTAAAGATTTTTTCAAGTGTTGAATCATATTAATCACCGCATTTGAATGACCATGGGCGATATCAATTGTCACGTAGTCAGGAACTAAACCTTCTCGGGCTAACGTTTCAACAAAAGCGTATTCCCCTTCTTTCACACCCACACTAATTGACGTGATCAAGCCTTTTTTTTGCATTTTTTTAATAAATGGCACTCGCGCCTCTTCATCAAACCGATGCATGATATAAAAATAACCATTTTCAGCAAGGGTTTCCGCAATCGTTTCATCAATAATTGTTTGCATGTTCGCTGGAACGACAGGCATTTTAAACGAATGTTTTCCTAAAGTTACTGTAGTATCACATTCAGAACGACTATTCACGATACATTTATTGGGAATTAATTGGACATCTTCATAATCAAAAACTTTCATACTTACTGCCTCCTAGTTATTTACAAAAATAACGTAAAAACCGAACATTCGGTCATTTAACGTTCGTGTTTACAAACACCATTGTTAATTTACACTATTTACCGCCACTTGTCAAAGGCGTTTTAACGAAAATTAATCTTTTTACCCTTCTTGAACGTTTGGTAAAATTGCCTGCAATAAAATAGCAACAATTGAGGCAGTTGCCACGGGTGAACTAAATAAATATTGTAAAAATTGTGGTAAAGTTTCCAAAAACTCTTTTGGTAACAATGTCAACGCTAATGTCATAATAATCGGAACGGCAATTACATACATCTCTTTTTCATGAATTGTTACATCACTCATGACTTTCATTCCACTTACAGAAATGATGCCGCAAACAACCACAAAAACGCCGCCGATAACTGGTGCCGGAATGGCCGAAATCAAGGTGGAAAGTTTTCCAGATAAGCCAAATAAGACAAACCACGCACCTGCAGCCACAAAAACCTTGCGACTAGCAACTCCAGTGATTGAAATAATCCCAGCATTTGTAGAGTAACTAGTCACTGGCGTGCCGCCAATGAATGAAGAAACTAAGCAACCTAAGCCTTCACCAATTACGCCGCGATTAATTTTTTCTTCGGTCAAAGGTTCAGCAACAACATGACTCACAGCAAACCAAGTGCCTGTTGTTTCCGCCATTAAAACCAGATAAATAACTAACATCGTGGCAATGGCTGACCAATCAAATTGGAAAGAAAAGTTAACTAATGGTAACTGAGGCAAACTAAACCAAGCCGCTTCACTAACGGCTGATAAATCAAGTACCCCTAATAATTGTGCCGCGATGCTCCCAAATAATAATGCCAAAATGACAGAAGAAACGCGGAAAATCCGCCCTTTTTTCAAAGCAGAACCTAAGAGTGCAAAGAAAATCAACGTACCCGCTGCTATAAATGCTAATAAAATATTTTGTCCTAATTCCCCTTTTGCGTGGTAAATATTATCCGATAAAGCGACTGGCATTAACGAAAGCCCCACCACAAAAATAATTGTTCCTCCCACAATTGGTGGAACAAATTTAGTGATTAAACGATTAAAAATACCAGTAAATCCTAATATAATAACAACAATTGCCCCCACTAAACTAGCACCTAAAACTGCGCCCCAGCCATTTCCTTGTTGGTTATTGGCAAAATAAATTCCTGCAATTGCCCCGATCGGAATAAATGAAGGGCCTTGCGCAACTGGTAATCTCATACAAAAATGAGATTGAATAATCGTGGCAAGTCCTGCTGCTATGAATGTTGCTTGGATTAAAGAAGACGTTTGTGCTGTGCTAATCCCAATAATTGAAGCAATGATCACAGGTACGACGTACACGTCCATTGCTAAGACATGCTGAATCCCTAACATAGTGGCCTGCCCAAAAGATACTGAATCTTCTGGCCCCACTGTTAAATGAAGATTACTTTGTTTCTTTTCACTCATTTTTTATGCTCCTTTAGTTGCTGACATTAAATTTTTATCATGTACTTTTTCACCTTGTACCCAGACTTCTCGAATATTTTCTGGTCGTGCTAAATATAAGATTTTTTGGAAAATATCAAGCAATGATTCCCCTGGATTTTTAGGGATTCGTGCTTGTGACAAGCTTGTATTAATAATTTGAACATCCCAAGCATACCCTTTTTCTAATTTTCCAATTGGCAAACTTAGCGCTTGACCACCACCAGCAGTAGCTAAATAAAACGCTTCATTTACTGTAATCCGTGCTGTTTTAACACCTCGTACTTCTGGTTTTTTTGTAGCATCGACGCCATCTTCTAACATTCTAGAAGAAATCACCGCTTGCTTTAAATTGTCAAAAAGACTTGGTGAAAAACCACCTGAAAGATCACTACCTAAACCAACTTCTACTTGATGTTGATGTACTAATTTTGCAATCGGTGTTACTGCATTGCCAAAATAAGCATTAGAGATTGGGCAGTGTGCCACAGCCGTCCCTGTTTCATGGAATAAATTCATATCTGCTTCTTCTAAAAAGCCTGCATGTGCCATCACTGCTTTTTCTGTCAATAAACCAAAATCATTCAATGCTTGGGCATCATTTTTTCCAAAACGTTCTTGAACAAATTGATGTTCCCAATCACTCTCACTACAATGACTTTGAACATGGACTTGATATTTCGCTGCTAATTCTCCTAATCCTTTAAGTGCTTCCTCTGTACAACTTGGAATGAAACGTGGAGTTACAACGGGATACACGCCTTGTTTTGTTTGCTGCGCTAATGTTTGAATTTCTTGAATAAACCGTTCCGTTTCTTCTAATGCTTGTTGCGTTGTTTGATCACGATAGTACTCAGGATTCTCATTAAGATCATCCATTACAACTTTACCAATTAAGCCACGCTGCCCTTTTTCCGCACAAATCTCTGCCAAACGACGGCTAGCTTCATAATGAATGGTCGCAAAATAAAGGGCTGTTGTTGTCCCATTAGCTAACAATTGGGTTACCAGTTCATCATAGACTTGTTGGGCAAATGTTAAATCTGCAAATTTGGACTCCAAAGGAAACGTGTACGTATTCAGCCATTCATACAATGGAATATCCAAGGCGGTCCCTGATTGTGCCCACTGAGGTGCATGGACATGTAAATCAACAAAGCCGGGTAAAAGATAAGAATCTTGGGGCAATTCTTGAAAACGTTGTGCCTCTTTTTGTTCTGCTAGCACAGTTTCATACGCTTCAGCATCTGGTTCAATTATTTCCTGAATTACTCCGGCCTCATCTATACAAAAAAGTGTCTCTTCATAAACTTTAATCTCTTGCAAATTTTTACTAGAAAAACCTGTTCCTTTTATTACAAAATGAAACATTTAATACTCCTCCTTACTATCACATGAAGATTATACATAAACTTTCGCTTAATAACTATAAAAATGTGATTTTTTTTAAAAAAATACGTGTTAAAACAAGCAAAAACCGAACATTCTAAGAATGATTTATTTTTTCTTTGGATAAACAAGAAAACTTTCTATTCTTAAGATTCTTCGGTATACTTGAAGAGAATCGTTAGAACTTTAGGAGGTCCTGAGATGATACAGATCGAACAAATTAGAACAGGTGTTATTCAAGAAAACTGTTATCTTGTTTATAATGAAGAAGCATTATTAATTATTGATCCAGGTGCAGAAGGAGCAAAACTAATTCAAGAAATTACCCGTTTAGGGAAGAAACCAGCCGCTATTTTATTAACACATACTCACTATGATCATATTGGTGCGGTAGAAGAATTGCGCCATCATTATCAAATCCCTGTTTATGTTAGTCCATTAGAACAAGCGTGGCTTTCCAATCCTATTTTGAATCTTTCAGGATTAGGCAGACATGATGATATAGCAAATATTATTGTTCAACCCGCCGAACATGAATTTAAACTAACCGATTATGAAATTGGCGGCATGAAATTTTCCGTAGTCCCAACACCTGGTCATTCAATTGGTAGCGTCAGCTTTGTCTTTGATGATTTTGTTGTTGTTGGGGATGCATTGTTTAAAGGTAGTATTGGTCGTACTGATTTACACACTGGTGATATGCAACAATTATTACACAGCATTACGACCTATCTATTCACTTTACCAGAAGAATTTCCTGTTTATCCAGGCCATGGTGATGCCACGACCATTCAACATGAAAAAGCCACAAACCCATTTTTTAATTAGAGATTTATTCACTATTTAAAGAAACTTAGGAGGAGTAGCAATGACTGAAGCAACGACACTTTATATTATTCGTCACGGAAAAACGATGTTTAATACGATTGGCCGTACCCAAGGCTGGTCAGATACCCCCTTAACCAAACAAGGAGAAGAAGGCATTTATCATTTAGGCTTAGGTCTTAGGGACATAGACTTTAAGGAAGCCTATAGTAGTGATAGTGGTCGTGCCATGCAAACCGCTCAGATTATTTTACAAGAACATCAAAACCACCAAAAGATTCCTTACCTAACCGATAAACGGATTCGTGAGTGGTGTTTTGGTTCTTTAGATGGTGGCTATGATGGTGAACTTTGGGGTGTGGTGCCACGCATTTTAGCTTTTAAAAGTTATGAGGACATGATGACCACGAAGATTACCTATCGTGACCTAGCAAATGCTATTATTGAAGCCGATACCGCTGACTGGGCGGAGCCTTATGAAGTTATCCGTGATCGTGTTTGGTCTGGTTTCGAAGATATCGCTCATCATCGAGAAAAAAATGGTGGCGGCAAAGTCATGGTGGTTTCCCATGGACTAACAATTTCCTTTTTACTTTCCTTAATTGATGCAAGTTTGCCTATGCAGATGGCGCTGGAGAATGGTAGCGTGACGACCTTAACTTACGAAAAAGGAACATTTACCATTCAAGGAATTAATGATATTTCTTATATTGAAAAGGGAAAAAAGATCGCTGAAAAGCGCCGTTTATTGTAAAAAAAGAGAAGGCTATCTGTCAAAATGACAGATAGCCTTCTCTTTTTGTTTATTCTTTTAAACGTTCTACATTCTTTCTTGAGATTTGAATTTTTTCTAAGGTTTCCTTATAGTTTTTTGCTGCATAAGCAAAAAATAAAACATCGACTACATACAATTGTGCCACCAAGGAAACAGTAGCCGCACTTCTCAATGGCACGTCTTCCCCACTAGAGGTTTGAAGGACGATATCACTTTTTTCACCAATCACTGATTTTTCATCTTGTGTGATACTAACAATAGGAATCCCTTGCTGCTTCGCTAAATCAGCTAAAGTACTTGCTTCTTTATTCGTTCCAGAATTAGAAATAACAATAAAAACACTAGGCTTTTCTGTAGAGCCTAACATAGAAGCAAATAAATGATGATCCAATGTTGTAAATACCGTTCGGCCTA
>SKEN01001270.1_pt1 | contig 11017 bp, 9 predicted proteins | sample 4826711 | NCBI WGS metagenome assembly SKEN01 (sample SAMN11008808, study PRJNA524170) | human gut metagenome | biome: Human fecal sample; material: Feces; isolation source: fecal sample from pouch patient p39 | host: Homo sapiens | place: Israel: Tel-Aviv | collected 2015-02-10 | reverse complement strand
CAGTTGAATACATAACTACAGATTTAACAGAGGACTATCCATATAAACTAATAGACATTAAAGAGTTTACTAAGGATATTGCTTGTAAGAGTAAAGATCTAGATATAGAATTTTTAGATAAAGAAGAAATGGTTTTAGTTACATTAAAAAACAAAGATGATAATTCATATAAATATTTAGAACTTAGAAAAATAGATTATGACTTCATGGAAGAGATAGCAAAAGTATTGAAAATAATGAACTTGCTTTTAAGAACCATAGATGTAAAAGAAGAAGAGATAACTTTCATAGAAAGATATAAAGAGTGTATTTATAATCTTCAACGTATAACGGATTATTTATACTTTAAAGAGGTTTTACAATTGAGTTATAATGAAATACCAAATGATATATTAAAATATCTAAATACTAAGAATGTGGCTTAATTAAAATTATTTTAAATTAAATAGGGGTGAATGATGTGGCAGAAATAAAATTTGAGATTATTGAAAATTTAGGAACAATTGGAGAAGGTGCTAAAGGATGGAAAAAAGAAGTTAATCTAATTTCTTGGAATTCTAGAAAACCAAAAATAGATATTCGTGATTGGGATGAAGATCATGAGAAGATGGGAAAAGGAATAACTTTATCTAAAGATGAATTAATAGCATTGAAAGAAATTTTAAATTCAATTGATATAGAAAACTTAGATATGTAAGGGTGCTAAAAGCATCCTTTTTATTTTGTTCTTCTCACTATTTAAATACCCTTAAAGACTATTAAAGACTATTAGAGAAAAATGAACACCAATCTAGCTTAGTAAAATCAATGATTGAAAAGGGATGGGGTAAAGTTATAAGGAGTAAATTGTAGTGACATAAGGAGTAAATTGTAGTAAGGATAAGGGGTAAATTGTAGCAAACATAAGGAGTAAATTGTAGTGACATTTATAAGTAGCTATTGAAATGAAAACTACTTATGTTATAATGAATTATTCTTAATATTATTTGAGGTGAAAAATGGGGAAAATAGGATTTAATAAGCAATTAAATAGACTACCAATATATTTTGAAAAAGAGATTTTTGTAAATGCTTTTGGGTGGCTATTGAAAAAGTTTAACAAATGGAATAAGGGACTAGAAATAAAAGAGAGAGTTATAACAATAAAAAAGCGTGAAATATGGGAAGCATCTACAACTAGACCATACACCAAAGAAGAATTTCAAGAGTTTATTCGTGGATTAACAGTTTCTAAAAGATATGAGATTGATAAAGAAAAAGGCTATGGGATATCTGGAAGTATATTTGTAACCCAAGAGATAGATGAAGAAACTTTGAAGATAGAGATACCATCACTGTTTATTCCATTTCTTTTCTACAAACACGATATTCACATAATAGATAAAGCTAAGAAAAAAGAGCCACTAACAGTTAAAGAGTTAGATTATTGGGACAATGAACTAAAACATAAAAAACAAGAGATACTACTGCTTGAAGATGCAGAATTAAAGGGTATAAGTGGAAAATATGCTAAAAGGTTGTATATGTTATTGAAGCAGTTTGAAAATACAGGTTATTTTGTTATGGAGATAGAACAATTTAGAGATGTTTTAGAAGTTCCAAAAGCTTATACACTCGGAAGAATTAACGATAAGATTATTAAACCATCCAAAGCTGAATTAGAGAAGAAAAAAATATATAAGTTTCCTGAAGAACTGAAAGGAAAAGGACGTAGAAAAATCGAAAAGATAGAGATTTATTTTGCTATCTATGAAGACGTACCTAAAAAGAAAAAATTAGATCTAACTTTAGAAGAAGAGATGGAAGCTAGAGAGATACTTCAAAATCAAGGTATTGGATATGAAATCCTAAATGAGCAAAAGAAAAAATCACCAAGCATTTATATAAAGACTTTAAAATCAGTATTGAAGAAATAAACCACTATTTAAATAGTAGTTTAACATCTCTTGAAGGTGTTATTTATACAGGCTTTATGATATAATAAAGCATAGATTATAATTAAATTAAGTAACTTTATACCATTAGTAGAGTATAAAATTATTGTATATAAATGGAGGAATTAAAAATGTCAAGTATAGCACAAAGAGCTGAATTACAATCGCAAATTTGGAAGATAGCAAATGATGTTCGTGGTTCAATAGATGGATGGGATTTTAAGCAATATGTTTTAGGAACGTTATTTTATAGATTTATAAGTGAAAACTTCTCTAACTATATTGAAGCTGGAGATGATAGTTTTAAATATGCAGATTTAAGTGATGAGGTTATAACAGATGAAATCAAAGATGATGCAATAAAAACAAAGGGATATTTTATATATCCAAGTCAACTATTCGTTAACATTGCTAAAGGAGCAAACACTAATGAAAGTTTAAATACTGATTTAGCTGCAATATTTTCAGCTATTGAAGGTTCTGCTAATGGTTATCCATCAGAATCAGATATTAAAGGGTTATTTGCTGATTTTGATACAACAAGCAATAGATTAGGAAATACAGTTAAAGACAAGAATAGTCGTTTAGCTGCTGTTATTAAAGGTGTTGAAGGTCTTAATTTTGGAGAGTTTGAAGATAACCATATAGATCTATTTGGTGATGCTTATGAGTTTTTAATTTCTAACTATGCTGCCAATGCTGGTAAATCTGGTGGAGAGTTTTTTACACCTCAAAGTGTATCAAAGCTTATCGCAAAATTAGCAACACATAAACAAGAAACGATTAATAAGATTTATGACCCTGCTGCTGGATCAGGTTCACTATTACTACAAGCAAAAAAGCAGTTTGATAACCATGTTATTGAAGATGGTTTCTATGGACAGGAGATTAATCATACAACATATAACCTTGCTCGTATGAATATGTTTTTACACAATGTAAACTACGATAAATTTGATATTGCATTAGGAAATACACTTTTAGATCCTCACTTTGGAGATGAGAAGCCTTTTGATGCCATTGTATCAAATCCTCCATATTCAGTTAATTGGATTGGTAGTGATGATCCAACTCTTATTAATGATGAGCGTTTTGCACCAGCTGGAGTACTTGCACCAAAATCTAAAGCTGACTTTGCTTTTGTACTTCACTGCTTAAATTATCTTTCAAGTAAAGGTCGTGCTGCTATAGTTTGTTTCCCAGGAATATTCTATCGTGGTGGAGCAGAGCAAAAAATTAGAAAGTACTTAATTGATAATAACTTTGTTGAAACTGTTATATCGTTAGCACCTAATCTTTTCTTTGGAACTTCAATAGCTGTTAATATCTTAATTTTATCTAAATCTAAAAAGGATTCAACAACTCAATTTATAGATGCTAGTGGAGAAAACTTCTTCAAGAAAGAAACTAATAACAACATCTTAACAGAGGAACATATAGAGGAGATACTAAGAATATTTGATACTAAAGAGGATATTGAGTATGTTTCAAAATCGGTAGATAATGAAAAAATAGCTGAAGAGAATTACAATCTTTCTGTTAATACTTATGTAGAAGCTGAAGATACAAGAGAGGTTATTGATATAAAGGAACTAAACGCCAAGATAAAAGCAACAGTGAGCAATATAGATAGACTTCGTATTGAAATAGATAAGATAGTTGCAGAGATTGAGGTGGAATAAAGTATGATTTTAGATAATAAGCTTAATATTACTAATCAAGTGGAACTTTCAAAGGTGGAAGAGAAAATTAGTAAACAAAAAGCTAAGCAACTATTTGATTCAGGAGATATAAATAAAGTTAAGGTAGGAACATTTGAAGGGCTTCAATATATACATAGATACTTATTTGAAGATATGTATGAGTTTGCTGGAAAGGTTAGAGAGGTAAATATAGCTAAAGGAAATTTCCGTTTTGCACCACTAATGTATCTTAAACCCTCTTTAGAATATATAGATAAGATGCCACAAAATACATTTGATGAGATTATTGAGAAATATGTTGAGATGAATATTGCTCACCCTTTTCGTGAAGGAAATGGGAGATCAACTCGTATATGGCTTGACCTTATATTAAAAGAAAATATCAAGGTAGTAATTGATTGGAATCTAGTTGATAAAGATGAATATCTATCAGCTATGGAGAGAAGTGTAGTTAAAGATATTGAAATTAAACATCTTTTAAAACAGGCTCTTACTATTGAAATCAATGACCGTAATCTATTTATGAAAGGTATTGATGTAAGTTACTACTATGAAGGTTATAGTGAATACAACACAGAGGAGGTCTAAGATGAGTAAGTTAGAGCAATTAATTAATGAGCTATGTCCTAATGGGGTGGAGTATGTTTCTTTAGGATTGTATTGTAAGATATCAAAAGGAAAACAGTTAAATAAAGAAAATTTACTAGAAGAAGGAGATTATCCTGCTTACAACGGTGGAACTAGTTATTCAGGATTTACAAATAATTACAATGTAGAAGCTAATACAATAATTATTAGCCAAGGAGGAGCTTCTGCTGGGTTTGTTCAATTTATAAAAACTAAATTTTGGGCGAATGCACATTGCTATTATTTACAGCCAGATTATAATTTTCTTAATAATAATTATGTTTTCCATTTTGTTAAAAGTATGCAAAATAAATTAATGGAATGTCAGCATGGAGCAGGGATTCCAGCTTTAAAATCTAACGAAATATACAAACTTCAAATCCCCCTACCTCCATTAGTAGTACAAGAGGAGATTGTGCGTATTTTAGATACATTTACAGAGCTTACAGCAGAGCTTACAGCAGAGCTTACAATGAGAAAGCAGCAGTATGAATATTATCATAATTCACTTTTTGAATTTAAAGATTGGAATATTCAATATTTATCAGTTGGTGAACTTTTTGAGTTTAAAAATGGTTTAAATAAAGAGAAAAGTGCTTTTGGACATGGACAACCGTTTATTAATTTTACTGATGTTTATAAAAATAGATGGTTAACAAATGAAAAAATTTCTGGATTAGTAAATGTAAATCCTAGTGAGATTGAAAATTACAGCGCTAGAAAAGGAGATGTTTTTTTTACTAGAACGTCAGAAACAAAAGAAGATATAGGAATGTCTAGTGCTTTAATTGAAAATATTCCTAATTGTGTATTTAATGGATTTTCAATAAGAGCGAGGCCTATAACTGATTTATTATTGCCTAAATTTTCAGCATATTATTTTTCAACTAATAAAGTTAGAAAAACTATTATTAAATATTCAGCTTTTACAACAAGGGGATCGATAACAGGTCCAAAATTATCTAAAATTTTAGTTCCTATTTTACCCTTAGATGAGCAACAACGTATCGTTGATATTCTTGATAGATTTGATACTCTAGTAAATGATATTAAAGAGGGATTACCAGCAGAGATAGAAGCAAGAAAGCAACAGTATGAGTATTATAGAGATAAACTACTTACATTTAAAAAGTTAGAGGTTTAATTTTAGATTTTAGAGGAGATTTTCTCCTCTTTTTTTCTTGTTTGTAATATTTACAATATTTATAAGATTTACGGCAAAAACATAAACGCTACGAACCCAATAAAATCAATGCTTATCGAAAGGCAAAAAAAGTTAAAGGTATAAAGATTACGAAGAAAGGTATAAAGATTACGAAGGTAAGTGCAAAAATTACGAAGAAAGGTATAAAGATTACGAAGATAAGTATAATAAAGCATATTGATGTTTTATACCTTTAATGTTATTATAATTTGAGGTGATTTTTTTGAAAAAATTGAAAGATTTAACGTTATTTAAACCAAATCAACTGATTGAAATAAAAGGTGCTCCATTAACAACTCAAGGGCTTTTAACATATGATTATATTTTACATAGATTACAACAAGAAAAAGCAGATAGTATTGTTTTGTCTTTAGGTGAGATAACAAAAGCAATAGGAATTGATAGAAATTATGAAGAAATATATTTATATTTAGATTCTTTACAAAAAATAAGGATTGAAAGTAAAGATGCTAAAGGAAAACTTTGGGGAGCTTTTAATCTTTTAGCAGAATATAGAAAGTGTGAAGATGGAGTTTTTGTTGCTGTTCCTCCAACAATATATAAAGCTTTAAAAACAGAAGAAGATAATAAAGATAGTTTATATTATACAACGATAAAACTTCTTGAAAAGAGAGTGTTCAGATGTGTTTATAGTTTAATATTTTATGACTTCTTTAAAAAGTATGAAAAAATTAATATTCCTATTTTAGAATTAGATGAAATTAGAGAAATTACAGGAACAGTTGATAAATACGGAGAATACAAAGCTTTTAAAGTACATGTTCTAAGGAAGGCTATGGATGAACTAAATAAATTTGATAAAAAATATGAGTATGATTTTGAAGAGATAAAAATTAGTCGTAGAGTTCATAAAATAAAATTCGTCAAAGTTGATAAAGATACTATTGAGGTTGAAGAAAATAGTATGTCTGAGAAGCTCTTAAAGGCTGTTTTAAAAGCTCGTAAGAATATTTATCTAGATAGTGTCTATTCACAAAAGGCTATGGATAAATTGATTTTAAAGTATGATGAAGCAGATATTATAAAAGGGCTGAATGAACTGTATAAATATAATTATGAAATAGAAAGTTTTTCTAAGATTTTAAACTCTAAAATTAAAGATATAGTAGACTCTAAAAAAGTAAAAGTTAAAAAAGAACCTGTGAGAATAGCAGAACCAGAAATTGAAGATTTAGAAAAAAGTGAGCTTGATATTGAAAAAGAAAGATTATCATTAGTAATATTAAACAGCAAACTTCCAACAAGAGAAAGAATTATACTGTTTGGTGAACTATCAGTAATTGAGGATATGAAAGCTCTAAAAGAACTTGAAAAGAGGATTAAATAGAAAGTATATTCATGTTATAATATTTAAAGATGAGGTGATAAAATGGAAATTAATAAAGAAAGTATTTTATCTGTTTTAAAAGCATTAGATAAAGAAAAATATTCAATTTTAGAAATTGGATTATTTGGAAGTTATGCTAGAGAAGAAGAAACTGATAGCAGTGATATAGATATAATTGTAAAAATAGAGTTTAAAAAAGGCATGTATAGAAATTTTTGTGCTTTGCAAGAGGAGTTAGAAAATACTTTTGGAAAAAAAGTAGACTTAATTGAAAAAAGTGTTTTTGATTATAAGTTTAAAAATCCAGATGTAAAAGATTATAAAGAAAAAGTTAAAGAAGAGATATTAGGAAGTGTTATATATGTCTAAGGTAAAAAGAAATATAATACAGTTCACTTATGATATTGAAGAGTTTATTGGATACATTCAAGAAGAGATGACAAATAAATCCTTTAACGATTTTGCTTTAGATAAAAAAAGTGTTGGATATATAGAAAGACAATTAGAAAAAATAGGAGAAGCTATTACTCAAATCCAAAAGTTAGATAAAGATATTTTAACTACAACTTACGATAATAAAAGTTATTGGGAAGGAATAAAAGGAGTTAGAAATAGATTAATACATGAATATTGGGGAACTAGTATTCAAATGATCTATGAAATTTCTGTGGATGAAATGGATGAGCTATTAGATTATATAAAAAAGATAAGAGAGCTAGAAAAAAATTAAACAAATCTGAAAACAAGAGGGGAAACTTATGGCTGACTATAAATCAATTGCAGAAACTAATAACTTTATAGTTTTAGATAGATATAACAAAATAGATGAACAAGGGGTAAGCTATCAAACAGAAGCTCAATTGGAAGAGGAGCTTTTACAGGACTTACAAAATCAAGGTTATGAATATTTACCAAAGCTTATTAATACAAAAGAGATGTTAAAAAACATTAGGGTACAATTAGAAGCTCTTAACAGTGTTAAATTTTTAGATTCTGAATGGAGAAGATTTTGTGAAGAGTACTTAGATAAACCAAGTGATAACTACATAGATAAAACTCGTAAAATTCATGATGACTATATCTATGATTTTACCTTTGATGATGGACATATTCAAAATATCTATCTACTAGATAGAAAGAATATTAGTAGAAATAAGTTACAGGTTATTTCACAGTTTAAACAAACAGGAACTAGTAGTAATCGTTATGATGTAACAATTTTAGTTAATGGATTACCTTTAATTCAAGTGGAACTTAAAAAGCGTGGAATTGCTATTCGTGAAGCATTTAATCAAATCAATAGATATAGCAAAGAGAGTTTTAATTCTGATAACTCTTTATTTAAATACCTTCAGATTTGTGTAATTTCAAATGGTACAGATACAAGATATTTTGCTAACACTACTAAAAGAGATAAGAACAGTTTTGATTTTACAATGAACTGGGCTAAGTCTGACAATACTCTTATTAGAGATTTAAAAGACTTTACAGCTACGTTTTTTCAAAAGAACACACTTTTAAATGTACTATTGAATTACTGCGTTTTTGATTCAAATAATATACTTCTAATTATGAGACCGTATCAAATAGCTGCAACAGAAAGAATATTATGGAAGATAAAGAGCTCATATTTAGCTAAAAAATGGAAGACTATAGATGCTGGTGGATATATTTGGCATACAACTGGGTCGGGAAAAACTTTAACAAGTTTTAAGGCTGCTCGTTTAGCTACAGAGTTGGAATTTATAGATAAAGTATTCTTTGTAGTGGATAGAAAAGATTTAGATTATCAGACAATGAAAGAGTACCAACGTTTTTCACCAGATAGTGTTAATGGATCTGAAAACACTGCTGGTCTTAAAAGAAATGTTGAAAAGGATGACAATAAAATTATTGTAACTACCATCCAAAAATTAAATAACCTAATTAAGAGTGAAGCTAATTTACCACTTTATAATCAACAAGTTGTATTTATATTTGATGAAGCTCACCGTTCACAATTTGGTGAAGCTCAAAAGAATATTGCTAAGAAGTTTAAAAAGTATTATCAGTTTGGATTTACTGGAACACCAATATTTCCTGAAAATGCTTTAGGTTCTGAAACTACTGCAAGTGTATTTGGTACTGAGTTACATTCATATGTTATTACAGATGCAATTAGAGATGAGAAGGTTCTTAAATTTAAAGTTGATTATAATGATGTACGTCCTAAGTTTAAATCTGTTGAAATGGAACAAGATGAAGAAAAATTAAGTTCAGCAGAAGCAAAGGCAGCATTTTTACATCCTGAAAGAATCAAAGAGATTTCTCAATATATTCTTAATAACTTTAAAGTTAAAACTCATCGTATATATAATGCTGAAAAAGGATTTAATGCAATGCTTACTGTAAGTAGTGTAGATGCAGCAAAACTTTATTATGAAACATTGAAGAATCTACAAAAGGATAGTAAAAAGCCTTTAAAGATAGCAACTATATTCTCTTATGCAGCTAATGAAGAGCAAAATTCAATAGGAGAGATTCTTGATGAAACTTTTGAACCTTCAGCAATGAATCAAAGTGCAAAGGAGTTCTTGAACTCTGCTATTAATGATTATAATACAATGTTTAAAACAAACTTTGGTGTTGATAGTAATGAGTTTCAGAACTATTATCGTGATTTAGCTAATAGAGTGAGAGAGCAAGAGATAGATCTATTGATTGTAGTTGGAATGTTTTTAACAGGATTTGATGCTCCAACACTAAATACACTATTTGTAGATAAAAATTTACGTTATCATGGATTAATACAAGCATTTTCAAGAACAAATCGTATCTATGATTCCACAAAAACTTTTGGAAATATAGTTACTTTTAGAGATTTAGAACAGGCTACAATAGATGCTATAACTCTATTTGGTGATAAAAATACAAAGAATGTAGTTCTTGAAAAAAGTTACAAAGAGTATATGGAAGGATTCACTGATATTAGTACTGGTGCAGCACGTCGTGGCTATATAGAAGTAGTTAGAGAGTTAAACTCTCGTTTTCCTAATGTTGATGATATAGTTACTGAAAAAGATAAAAAGGATTTTGCTAAACTCTTTGGTGAATATTTAAGAGTTGAGAACATATTACAAAATTATGATGAGTTTACAAGATTAAAAGCTTTACAATCTCTAGATATGGAAGATTTAAATGCTGTTGAAGAGTTCAAAGCTACGTATTATGTAAGTGATGAAGATATCGCTGCTATGCAGAAAATAGAGATGCCTAAAGAGAGAATGGTTCAAGATTATCGTTCTACATACAATGATATTCGTGAATGGCTACGTCGTGAAAAGAAGCGTGGAGTTGAAGAGGATTCTGCACTTGAATGGGATGAGGTTGTTTTTGAAATAGATCTTTTAAAATCACAGGAGATAAACTTAGACTATATTCTTGAGTTGATTTTTGATAAGCATAAGAAGGTAAAGGATAAAGATGTATTAATTGGAGATGTACGTCGTTTAATTAGGTCAAGTACAGGAAATCGTGCAAAAGAAAGTCTAATAGTTGACTTTATTAACAGCACAGATTTAGATACATTTGATGATAAAGCAAATATTATAGATGCCTTTTTCTCATTTGCTCAAATAGAGCAAGTGAAAGAAGCTGAAGAGTTGATAGCTGAAGAGAAGCTTAATGCTGATGCAGCTAAAAGATATATAATGACATCCTTAAAGAAAGAACAGGCAAGTAATAATGGAACAGAGCTAAATGAAATCATTCCTAAGATGAGTCCTCTTAATCCTAATTACTTGACTAAAAAAAGCACTGTATTCCAGAAAATATCAGCTTTTGTAGAGAAGTTTAAAGGAATTGGTGGGAGAGTATAATTTAATCGAATAAACTAAAAAGAGGGTAACAAGTCCAGTTATCCTCTTTTCCTTTTAGTGTTATATTTAGACTAGAGTATAAATAACACATAGAAATTTATATAAAATATTCCTCATTTCTACTGTTTTTCTTGCTTTTTTTATATATCTATTGTATCATAAATTAAAAATAAATTTAATAATACAATATCTCAATCTTTTCAATTTTAAATAGAAAATTTTTACAAACCTAATTTAGCTTTTAAGCTACTTTCCAAAATAGCAGACACGTTAATCTTATTTTTCTTAGCTAAATCATTAAGCCATTTAGGCAATGTTACATTTCTTCTAACACATTTATTATT
>SKEN01001259.1_pt1 | contig 11111 bp, 5 predicted proteins | sample 4826711 | NCBI WGS metagenome assembly SKEN01 (sample SAMN11008808, study PRJNA524170) | human gut metagenome | biome: Human fecal sample; material: Feces; isolation source: fecal sample from pouch patient p39 | host: Homo sapiens | place: Israel: Tel-Aviv | collected 2015-02-10 | reverse complement strand
GTGAAAAATTAACGCCCACAAGTCAGCCCATGTATCTGAGATGGAAACAAGATTGCTGTTAATAGTTAAAAATTGCTCAAAACTTATTGTTTTCTTACCGTTCACGAACAAACCAAACTGTTTTCAACGCTGAATGAATTGATTAAGCCAAACGTAACATATCAGTAAAAGTAGTGAAATCTTTGTCTTCAAGTCGCCGGGAGGTACTTGTAGATTGTTTTCACGTCTACACCTGTCACATCAGCCACCTGCTGCCGGGTAGCGCCGTTCTCCAGCATTCTGCGGCACTGCTCCACCACTTCTTCAGTCATTACCCGGCGGCGTCCGCCTACTCTCCCTGGCACGTGCGCAGCACCGAGGAGATCCTCGCCGCGTTCTGATTTATATTGGGCTTCCCCAGTTGGTGCACCCGAAATGGGTGCGCCTTGGCATCACCAGCCTTGAAGAGTACGCCCGCCACTTTAACTGCGTGACGCGGTAAATTTAAAAATCGACAAATATCGTCCAGGAGCGCCATTTTTAATGGCTGGAGATAGCATCCAACATTTGTTGTTTGCAATATTTGGCGAATTTTATCGATTTCTCATGCCCCACTCATGCCCCAAGACGCCTGCCATGCGAAATCTTCCATCAATTGACTGCAACTAAACAACCGCATTGTCCTGGCGCACATCGCAGATAGTAAACGTCCCGCCGCCATGCTGTATAAGCAGCAGGCTTCCCTGCCATGCTGTTTCCCCTCAGAAATTCCCCTGCACGTTGAACGCTGCCGGAGCAACGAATGCTCCTTTCCGGGCTGAGTTCAGCATCATGCTGTTTTACAGGCTATTTAAAAACGCGGCGATTTTTGTTGATATCTGCGTCATGCCCAACTGTGACGGGTGAAGCCCGTCAGAAGCTGTTCCGTCGATATTGCTAGTCATGATGCCGATATTCTGCTGGTTGAAGCCTGATTTCAGCTGCAAGTCGAGATAAGGAATTGAGTAATACTCACACACTTCACGCACCGCCTTGCAGTAATCTGCCAGATAAAAACCTTTTGCGTTTGCTGACCGCATACCCATAGCATTTGATACCGGAGTTGTCACAACAAAAGCCAGTTTGACGCCGGGGTATTTAGTCGTAATTCCCTCAATAATGGTACGCAGGCCGCCGTAGAACGTTAGCGGATCGGTATCAGCAAACGTGCCCAGATCGGTCCCTCCGTTTGAGCCATATGAATAACCAAAATCGTTCACTCCGCCCCAGACGGTTATTAAATCCGGATCGGCGCCCATTGTGTTCCAGCGCACGGACATTGCAGTAGTGTCCGCTGAATTGAGTTTAGCAATTGTTGTTCCGCCGACACCGTAGTTAACAAAGCTAGTAATGCCCGTTATCTCTTCAACTAATGGTTGGTACCAGCCGCGTGCGGTAATCGAGTCCCCCAGCGTATACCACTTTTTACCCGCCCACTGAGCATAGCCGCTTGCGTTTATTTTACCTCTCAAGTCTGGCGTAAGGCTGCTCTCCATAACGACGTCAGGACCTATCTGGTCACTCTCTGATACCAACGGATTCGAAGAGGAGATTTCGATCCATGTGGCATTAGGGTGATTATTAATATCATCCCCGCCATCTACTCGTTTCGTCGTGAAACGGACAAATCCTTTCACTTGTGATGTTATATTCTCGGTGTGCCACGCACCGTCAGACGAAATAAAAGTCCCCGCCTCGTTATAGAAAAAAGGGCAATAGACGTAGGTCGCATCTGTTAACGAAAACACATCGCCAGCGATAATAGGCTGCATTCCTGTTCTGTGGACGTGCGTAGCGGTTGTACCGGAGTTAGCTCCCGTAGACTGGTTGATGCTGCCATCCTCCAGCGGGAGGTTGCTGCTTACGGTGGCTCCAGTTTTGAGTTTTGATACCGGGATGGCCCCGTCAGAAACATTATCAAAATTAGGCACCCACTTTGAGATGGCATTGGGGCCACGTATCCACGAAGCCTGGGTTTTAGAATTAATATCTTCCGCTTGGTCCACACGTTTGGTGGTGAAACGGACGTACCCCGCGGAAGCAGCCACAACGTCACCACTTACCCATGTACCAGGGGATGAGATAAACGTTCCAGCAGTGTCGTAGAAGAACGGGCAGTACAGATAGTCTGCGTCCGTAATAGAGAATGTATCACCAGCATCTACTTTAATAAAGTTGGTGCGATGAACAAAAGTATTATTAGGCCCTACTTCAGCCCCCGTGGTGGAATTGATAGATCCTGGCTGGACCGGATAATTGGTCTGGTAGTCTCCGAGATTGACTTTGGCAGACGGTATCACGCTATCCGCGAGGTTGTTGAGGTCTGTGCCATCATTTCGCAGGATTATAGCTTTATCGAATGTCGATGAACTCTGCGGATTGTATGACGCATCTGTACCAACATATTTAAAGTTAATGCGGACGTAGGTATCCTGCGTAGCAGTGTAATCAATTGAATACGGGAAATATTCTCCTGAGAATGCGCTTTCCATCGCAGAAGAATATAAACATCCTGAAACGTTGAAATAAGCAGGAACAGCAATTCTGTCCCCGGCATTTAGAAATATAAATCCGGGAGTCCGAACCTCTTTATTTGAACTTTGTTGGGGGGTTCCTGTAGATAGCTGAAATATACCAGGAACTACAGGGATAGCCCCAGTAGTTCTACCGGGTGATATAGCATCTATTTGTGCAGTATTTTTCAGAGATACGCCGTCAATATTCTCCACTGTGGTTTGAGATGGCATTTTGCGGCCCGTAGCCTCCAGCGTACCGGCGTTGTTGATGTACTCATCGGCCAACGAACTTCCATCCGCGCTGCGCACATACGTTGCGCTGCCATCCGGGATATTCGCGATATCAGCCTGCGCCTCTGACAGCGTCATGTACTGACGACTCAGGGGGATAAGATTCTGGCGGGTTGCCTCCGTGAGGGCTTCATTTTTCGCCATCATCTGGCGCCAGGAATCCAGCGGTTGGCCTGCACGATCGGAAACAGTGGCAGCGGGCCCATTGGCCAGTTCATCAAGACGTTTGGCATTATCGAGCAGCACAGCAGGAGACGTGCTCCCCAGCTCCGGGTTAAAGGCCATGTTTTTTTGCTCCAAAAAGAGGCTTCGCCCAAACGAGGGTTTGAGCGAAAGAAAAGTTGAAAGGGATTTTTTGGTATTAAGCGACGTCGCCGGGGTATGTGGCGTCGTCGTACTGGTAGAACGATTCGAGATATTCTTTAGCGGTGACCTGGCATGTTCCGTCAGACTGCGGGGCGATCTCCTCTACAATGGCGTCGTAGACGTGGCGCGTTGATCCGCAGAACACCAGGCGGATCGGCTCGATGGTTGCCGACGACAGGTCAACCTTCATCGGGTCATCAAACTCGCTCAGGTGCGGGACTGACAGCTGAAAATCGCCTACCCTGCTCGCCACCATCAGCCCGGATGCAGAACCATCCTGATAGCGGATCAGCGCGCGGGGATTTTCGAAAGACCAGTCCAGCGGCTCCGTAACGGTGAACGTTGTCACGCCACCAGCCGTTGTCATCGCCTCCACCAGACAGGAAATCGTGTTGTTACCCGGAATATCATCCGTGAGCACTATGCGATCGCCCGTGTTGTAGCACAGCGCGTCCAGCTCGGTAGTGGTCTGGAACGTCACCCGCTGCTGCAGGTATTTCATCAGGCGGCGCATCCCGATTTGGTAGGCGTGATCCTGATTCAGTACCCCATCGAGTTTGTAGTTCTCGATTTTCACCGGCGTGGGATTATCAGGCGTCCGGCATTTAACGGTCTCCTCTGCCCAGGTAGTCCCGTTGATGTACGTCACGTCGACACCATCAAAATCATCATCTGAGGGCACGGTAAATCCGCTCTGCAGCTCCTCCACCATCTCATGCGGAGTGATCACACCGGTCCATGGCTTAATCCCCTCACGGTTGACCGTCGCCAGGCCATCACTCAGCAGAAAACGTGACTTCCCGGCATTGGCAATCTTCTGCAGCATTTCCAGCGCCGAGATACTGTCGCCCGTGGCGAAATCGAAATTTTCGCCCCGTGGCGTCCAGTACGCGGATTCCAGGGCGTTGATGGTGTCGACATCCATTTCCAGCCCAAGAGAGTTCGCGACATGCAGCAGCGCTCCCGAAATGGTTCTGGCGGTTCCTGAGTCGTAGGCCCGCGTGGCCACAACGTTTACGCGGCGGTCCGACTGCGCCGCCAGCTTCCCGCCCGTCTCAACGGTCACCGCCATCAGCGACACGCCGGGATAGGATGAAGGGCGCGTCAGCAGTCGCCCGCGCAGCGCATGCCAGTACATACTGTCTCGCGCGTTGTTTGAGCCCTGCTCATTGCGCCGACGGCAGCGAACCTCTACCAGCCCTGGTGAGCTGAGAGTGATCCGCTCAGTGAATCCCAGCCCGTTGACGTTTTTAAGCGCATACACTCCCTGGTGACTCACCCACCCCGATCCGGAACCGTAGACGCGATACTGAATCTCCCACTCAACGTGGCGGATCCGTTTTTTGCCCTTACTGTCAAAGCCACAGATGCCGTTCGGGAAGGAGAAATTCACCTCGAATGCATCCACCACTTCATTCTCAGGGCATACGAGGAAAGGCCCCAGCCAGCCCAGCGTGTCGTTAAGGCCAGAAGCCTCATAGTCGATCATCGTCCTGGCGGTGAATCCCGGCCATGACTCATCAACGGCACCGGAAACCAGGCGCGCCACCGTCGCCGTCGTGCCGTCAGCTGACACAATCCGGTACTCATTCCCGAGGTGAGCAAGTGAAAGCCGTTGCACCCCCTCCGGCATCCCGGAGAATGCGGTGCCCGTGGCAGAGTTATAGGCGAGTGTCACATTCGCCGTTACCGCCGGGCTGCCGCCGGTTGATGCCGTGCCGGAGGTATAAACCGGGGCATCACCGAAAACAGCTGCAGGCAGTGAAGAGGACGTGATCGCCCCACCCGCGAACGGACTGGCCGCCTCGGTTATCAGTACAGTTCCGCCGTTGTCCTGCGCAACCAGGCCGGAGCCAGTGAGTCCCTCGGTGATGGCTGCCAGCAGTCCCGACATAGAGACGTAGTTAGCCACCAGCGACACCGGGTAGGTAACTCCCTGCCAGGTGATCGTGAACGTGCTGGAGCTGGTCGAAAAATCGTAGGTGGTCGGGGCCGCACTGGCCTGGAGTTTTGCCGCACTCCCCCCGGCGCCGGGCACTGCAGCCTGACCGGGGGTATATGACGCGATAAACAGATCGTAATCGACAGAGTTAAAACCCAGCGTCACCGGCATACCTACTACCGGCGCGATCTCCGTCAGCAGCGGGCTGGCGATAACACTGTATCCAGCCGCCGAAGTGATCTGGTAGTTCGCCGGGGCTTTCAGTTCGACCACGGCGCCGGCGACCCAGCTGGGCGGCAGCGCGTTATCGTTCTCGTCATTATCGTCATCATCATCCGTGTCCAGCCCGGTAAACGTTACGCTCGAACCGGATACGGTCATGCTGTCTGCGATAATGTCGTCTGCGTCCGGCGACGTCTGGGCCATATCCAGCCCGGTGCCGGATGACGTCCCGCCCACTTCGTTGGAATTGACCCAGTTTTCGCTGCGCTCATCACCGGAAACGTCCGCGCCTGGCGGGTAATGGGTGCTGCTGAATCCCGGTAGCGTTGAAGCTGGCGTACTGCCAACCCGGATATCGCCATTGGTATAAATCAGATCACCGACACCGAGACACAGCAGCATCTGGACGCGCATTTTCGTAGGATCGGCGGCATCAAACCGGGTAACGGGCTGTACGACATAATCCGGATAAATACGCACGCGCCCAAAAACTTCACGAATCGCATCACCCAGTTTCGCGCTGTTTGCTTTAGCGGGGTTCAGGTCGAGGCTCCGACCTGTGGATGACGTATAGCCACCGGCATCAATGTTACTCATCATGAACAATGAATAAGCCGCAGATGCGACGGCAATGCCCACTCCTATCCAGGCAATTGTCGCGGCCTCAAGCCCGAAAGGCACCGGATAAAGCCTGACATCACTATCAGGGCGAATCACACACTTAGCCCACTCGCCTGGCGGAATTAACAGCCCCTCAACCTCAACGGTCAGCGGTGGGACATCCCGATCCTCGTAGCCTTCAACATTTGCCACCAGCCAGCTGCGAATACTGGTTACACCATGCTCATGCGTTTCGAGTGGTTCACCGGGAAGCCGGGACGGGTAAAAACGAATGGTCATTGCCAGAACTCCACTTTGACAAACCGGCGCTTAAACCGCGGCAACGGCAGAAAGGTGACGTTCGTACCCGGGTTGCATTCCGCCACATGCAACAGACCATCGATACTGACCACGATCCCTACGTGGGTGACAGTCGACCCGGAATAACAGGCCACCCCAGCCCCTTTGCAGGGTTCGCAGCGCTCAAGGGTAAGCATCATCCTGCGCGCTTCCCGGTCGAGGCCGCCGTCGTCTTTGGTGACCCCGGAAAAATCGGGCCAGACGGGTAAATTCAGGTCGCGGCGTATCTCGTTCACAATGCCGAAACAGTCGAGTTGCGGGTATACGCGCCCGCCCTTCAGCCAGGTGACTGAACGGTATTTATCAGGGTTAAACATTGGGATTCCTTAGCTGATATAACGCAGTCCGGGGAATACAGGGAGCGTGTAGCGGTATCGCGGCCAGGCGGTATCGAGGATATTCATATAACCCGCGGTAATCTGCACCTCTGTCGCCGTCCAGGAGCCCGACTTGATTTTCAGCGTATACGGCACTTCCGCAGGGGCCGCCAAATCCGTGGAGATATAACGCCGGTACGTCAGCGATGCAGGCAATCTGTTAGCCAGGGCATTTCGGATCGCCGTGGACACAACACCATCGATATTGCACAGGGCAAATTTGAGGTCCTGCGTGCCGTCCGCATTGCGCGCCGGCAGAGCAATGTCTATCGCACAGGCGGTAAACGTTACGGTATCGCCGTTCTCCGTCGTTGCCGTAATACCCTCGTAGCCCTGGCACAGATAATGGACGTCAGAACCAATGGTGATCTGCAGCGTCTCAATGATCACCTCCGGCCCGCTGCTGGCGTAGAGGCGTTTAATCTGCGTCATGCTTCGGCCACTCCTTATTCAGCGCAATATCCAGCAGTGAGCTGCCGACGATCCATTCCGGGTAATTACCCCATGGGGCAGGAGCAAGGGGGCGTTCCCATAATTCAAGCGTCGCCGTGTACTTCCAGTAAATCGGGGCCACCAGCACCGGTCCCTGATAAATATCTGTGAAGCGGCATTTGTAAAACTTAATGCCTGCCGGCGTCTGCAGCTTCATCATGAACCATGCAGCCCCGTCAGATAACGCATCACGGAACCAGGACTCAAACGCCAGTCCCTGCGCATCGGTTTCCATAAACCAGGTGATGCTGGCCTGCGTCGGCGTGGACGTATAAGCTCGCCTTTGCCGCGCGCGGCCGGTGATTAACTGGGTACGTTTTAACGGGCTTACAGGCTGGAATCCGTATCCTTCCTGTAATGGCATAGGGAGGCTGTCATGTGGGTAGTTGATATCAGTCATGCAGTCTCCCGGTAAAGTATCTCGAATAAAATTTCACCATTAACCTCAGGAGGATATTCATTTCAGAATAAAGCACGATGGAATCGAAGAAATCTCTGATTTTTTGGTTCAGATTAACGAAGATAAAAATCTTATTAAATCGACACAAACACACAAGGCGATATATTTATCAACTCATCTTAAGAGCTAAAAGAAATCAGAAAAAACAGCATTATCAATATATTAATTTTATTAACTTTAATGTGAGCTTACATTGTTTCGGCACAGCCCCATATCAAAATAAAAAAGGGCGATGTGCCGACAGGAAATATACGTCAATGTGACTGCTTGTTTAAAAGCAACTCCTGAAGAAGAAGCGCAATAGAAACAAAGATCAAAACCCCACAAAAAACAATTTTTGCAAAATCATAGTTAAACACGGTTGTAAGCGTATCATTATTATATAAGTGATTATGCCTATAGGAATAAGTTGTGTAAATCTCATCACATATTTCAAAAATTCCACCAACTATCAAAACAAGCCAAAGAAATGAAAACTTCACTCGGACCTCCTTACGTTTACGTCTCCTATTGAAGATAAGCCCGCCAATAAAAAGAGGAATCATAAAAGCTATAAAGTCTTTAAATGTAAATGTTAACAACGCTTCCATTAATAAGATCCTTGTGTTTTCTTGCACCTACTCAGATTGTTAGACTTACCTACCTAATCAAGTCTCAGCTAATGCAGTTTAGCTTACCTAGGACCGTGTCGTGTATAGTTTCCTTTTAGAGCGTTGCCAAAAGCCCCTTGTGGCATGGTAACCTCCTTTGTGAGTTCACCTTTTAACTGCCTGGAAAGCTGTCGATTATTCTGATTGAGTGTAGCGCTCAACTGCTCCGGAGTAATACCCTGGAGATGAAACTCCTGATTAATCGGCGCGTGTACAGTTGTTTGCCTACGGTTATCGCTGTTAACGTTCTGAACACCAGTACCAAACCCTGTACGCCCCAGAGTTGCATCAAGCGGTTGGCCATTTCGAAGTGCCTCAAGCTGAGACACGCCGATCCGGTTCGTTGATGCCTGGTCGAAGACGTACTCTCCTTTGTGAACAATACCCGCTGGCTGATACTTACCACCGGGGCCGGTGTAACCGCCGGAGGCGAAGCCAACGCCTGAAACAGCCTGAATATTTGAGACGATACTGGCGGTCTGCGCAGCGATTGAGGCCATAGCGATGATGTTGGCCGGATAAGGCGCGCTTACTGCACCGCTTGCTATAGCCTGCTGGATTTTCACCATCGAGTCCGCGATAGCGAATGCCTTGCTCGCAGCAAAAGCGACCTTGTAGATTGCCGATTGCTCACCAAACCCCGTTCGCATGATGTCGGCGGTACTGTCAAACAAGGACTGCGTGGCCGCAGATATGATGGTGTTTTTCTGAGCCTCTATGACCTGATTTGCATCCGCCGCACGTTGACGAATAGAGGTCATTCTGGCCTCACCCTCGGCAGTTATTTCACCGGCCTTCGCATAAGCTTCCTCCTGAGCTGCCAGCCAGCGCTGGAGCTCTTGCTGAGCCTGGTCATATTCGTTGATTTGCCCCTGCATCCCCTCAAAAGTTCCAGAGAGTCGCCCTCCTGTGGGTGTAAGGTTTCCTACAACATTACGAACCGTCGAGGGCAGTTGCATATCGGTGTTTTGATAAATATCTGCCCGTGTTTTTTCATATTCACCGGGTTTTAGTTGCCCGGTTGCTTTGGCTTTCTCCAGCAGTTCAAGACGGGTTTTAAGCAGATCGTTGGTCCGCTCATCCTTCGTCTTTACCTGTTCCTGCATTTTCCGGTAATCATCCAGGGTTTTTACGGAGTTTTGCAGTGCCTCCTGCTGCTTATACGCCTGGAGGATTTCATCTGAACGGGAAAGGATCGATTTCTGGTCAGCTGTGAGCTGCGTTTTAGACTTGAGGTCAGCAATTTGCTGTTCGAACTTTACCCGCGCCTGGGTTGCGCTGTTAAGCTTGTCACTGGCGTCAAGCTGGGACTGCATGGCAGCGGTCTGCTGGTTTATCTGATCAAGCAACCTGGTTGCTGCGTCCTCGGTATATGCTTTACCCTTTGGCGTCTTGGGTGGTTTCGGATCTTTGTACATCTCGTTAATGCGAGAAACATTTTTTGCATATTGCTCTGCAGTAATTGCACCAGCCTTCAGGAATTCGCTTTGCTGCTTAATAGCTTTATTGCGCTTATCCGCATTGCTCAGATATTGCTGGTTAACGCGATCTGCTTCCTGCTGCGTTTTAATTCTTTGCTGTTCGGCTTCCTTAGCCTTCGCCTGTCCTTTGGTTACATCCCCCTGAAGATTGGCAACTGATTCGAGCAAATCTCTCTGTTTTATCATCTCCGGGAGGTTGGTAAACCTCGCGCTAAAACTGTTCCAGAACCCACCATCTTTTTGCCCTTTTTGGGCTTCAGCAATATTTTCGTTTAAGGTGGAAAGTTTATCCGTTAGTGTTTGTTCGCGCCCAATATTGAGCATCGCATCCCAGGCACCTTTGGCCGTTTTACCCAGCGAGTCCCATGCACTTTCAAGAAGACCAAGATTCTGATGAATATCATTCGCACGCTGCTGCATGGCATTGGCGTAAGCATCAGTAGCCACCCGTGCAGCATCCTGCTGATTACCTTCATCCTGTAGCGCTTTAATCTGGTTGTAGGTTGCCAGTGTCAGAAAGTGGTACTGGTCGTTAAGTTTGGTAATGGCTGCAACCGGATCAGCAGCAATGTCGTTGAAATCACCAACCAGCTTATCGGTAGCAATGCCCGTCGCCTCGCTAGTCTTAACAATGGCGGTTGTCACGCGCTCCAATGAGTCGCCAGCTACTTTACCGGATGACACCAACTGATTCAGCGTTGAAGCTGCTGCACCGGTTGTGGAGTTAGCTGCGACCGATACACGGGCCGCCATATCTGCCAGTTGACCGGAGGTTTTGCCTACCAGATTACCAGTGAGAACGAGAGACTTATAAAATTCGTCCTGCTCCTGAGTGCCTTTGTAATAGGCCAGACCAAGAAAACCGACCGCCGCAGCTGCAAGAGTGAAAGGGTTAACCAACCCCATAACATAGGTGCCCACACCCTTAATTGCCGGACCAATACCACCAAACATATCTTTTAACTGCCCGCCCTGCTGCATAAGCACCATAAACGGTGACTGACCTGTAGATAAGCCGACAATAATGTCGGTCATCTGCGCTGGGATCATGCGCATGGCAAAGGCAGTCTGTGCGGCTGATTGGCCGGTTTTTCCAAGGTCGTCACGAAATCCAGTTAGCCTGTTTCGTGTTTCCTCGATTTTCTTTGAATAAAGATCGAATGTATCGGCATCTACCATCCCCTTTGATTTGAATTTCGCAAGATCTTGCTGACCTGCTCCCCGTTGATTAATACACCGTGATGTTAGTAATGTCTTCATAAGCCACATGAGGACATCCCCATGAAGAAGCGTTTTTCCGACGAACAGATCATATGTATTCTCCGCGAGGCCGAAG
>SKEN01001255.1_pt1 | contig 11156 bp, 12 predicted proteins | sample 4826711 | NCBI WGS metagenome assembly SKEN01 (sample SAMN11008808, study PRJNA524170) | human gut metagenome | biome: Human fecal sample; material: Feces; isolation source: fecal sample from pouch patient p39 | host: Homo sapiens | place: Israel: Tel-Aviv | collected 2015-02-10 | reverse complement strand
TATCAAATAAATGTGATTTTATTAGTCAAATTTGATGCAACAAGTATCAGATGTTTTTAATTAAAAAGAGTTATTTTATATAGTATCAAGGAGGTATGTTTATGCAAAATTTTTTTAGACTTAATGAAGGCGATATAGTGGAAATAATAATAGCATTTATAAACAAAAATGTAGGAAATGAAACTATAACAGAAGTCGATTATGATAAACTTGGAATTCATATCGATAGCGACATACTCATAAAAGAGACTCCTATTATAATAAATGTAAGATGCAAATTGAATTTAACTGAAATGATAAGATACATAGTACAAAACAAGGGCTGCAGCATATATATTCAAACTTGGAAGGAAATTTATAGAATTAAGAGAAACAAGGAGATAGTGGAGCTGTACAATAACAATATGAACTATATGGATATTGCAAATAAATTTGGGATTTCACATAGGAGAGTTCACCAAATTTTGAAAAGAGAAAGTGAAAAAGGCATATAAATTATTAGTATAAATTTATAGTATCATAATACCCTCAAAAGATATGCACCCTGATTGTGGGTGCATATTTCTTTGTCATAAAAGGATAAATACATCCCCCCTCGAATAAACTAAACCGAGGGGGGATTTTTATATGAAAAACAAAAGTATAATTATTATGACGATATTGTCGCTAGTCTTGGTTGTTGGGTGTTGTTATTATCAACAATATACGATGAACTGTAACTATGATATGCCGGTAAGTGAATGTCCTGCAATGGTGACTAACTCAAATGTTAAAGATGGTGACTATATGTATTACTGTGTTTATGAGTCAATTTACAAGGTGAATGTACATACGAAGAAGTCATCATTGGTGTATAAGAGTGACAAATTGTACTGGTATTACAATCTTGATGTTAAAGATGGCTGGATTTATGGTACAGCAAAAACTGTTGAAGGCACTGATATAGAGAGTCCGTATATTTTCAGAGTTCGAACTAATGGTAAAGATGCCGAGCTTTTTACAAAAGGGATAAATCCAATCATTTATAAAGGAAGTATCTATTATCAAAAGTTGGACTTTCCAGAAGAGGATGAGGAATATTACTGCAAGTCGCTCGGCATACATAAGATGTCTTTGTCTGGAAAAAATGATGTATGTATAAATGATTCAGAATATATTTCGCAATTTACTATTTACAATTCGAATATTTACTATATTGATGTGGATTACACTGGGAATCGAGATTATTATGAAGAGTACTATTCTTTGAAAAGCATGGATATGAACGGTGACTCACAAAAGACTATATTTGAGGGAGAGAAAGATAGTATTATAAATGGATTGGTGGCATATTCAGATGATATCTATTTTAATCAAGATGATTGTATTTATAAGATAAAGATCGGTTCTAGTGAAAAGAAACTAGTTTTACAATATTCAAGTATTATGCAAATTTCTGATGGTTATATGTACTATATTGACATGTTAGAAGATGAGGGAGTTTTTATAATGAATCTTAATGATAAAACGAGAACTTGTTTAATGGAAGTTGCCTATGGGGTGGAAGAATTGCAAATAAGTAATGGTTATATTATTTATTCAGATGGATATGAATCTGCAGATGAGAATGAGAGAGCTCCTTATAATATGGCTAAATATTTTTGTAAGTTGGACGGAAAGGATAGGGTTTTATTGAAGGGATATGTTCGCACTTAAATAAATTTGTTCAAATAAAATATAATGGGTCATTTTGATCCATTATATTTTATTTTTTGTACCACAAAACTATCTATTTATATTTTTCCACGTATTTTGCGTGTGTCGTGATATAATAACCAGATTTCAACTTATACATATCAGTGCCATTTCGTTTTATAAGCTGTGAAACTGTGAAAACTTCACCACAAAGGGCGATTCCAGCGATGCTGGAGTTTTTGAAGTCGGGCGTTTTGTGGTAGTTAACATCGTGGATGATTTTTATCATTTTTGGGATGTCGGCGTATTGCTCGCCACTGCCTTGATTTTTACTGCCTGTGCTATTGCCTGAATCGGATTTTGCATTGTCACTGATTTTCTTGTTATAATTCGGCGATGTGCAGTTTATTATGTCATTTACTGTGATTTTCCCTTGTTTTAAATTATCACAATCAATCTTAAATTGTTGCATCTTGTCTGGATTTTTGACCATATAAATAGGGCAGAGTTTGTATTTTTTGCCGACGACGTCTGTATGAGTGATGATGTCTTTTTTACAATCAAGATTTTTATAGCTGCAAAGCCACGCACAAAGGTGGACCATGCTTTTGTATGTCGCATCTGTGTAGTGGTTGTCGCTGCCTGTTGTTGCGACTTCGATTGCGATTGCGTATGAGTTTGCGCTGTTTGTCGCATAACACATTTCATTAGTCGGAATCAGTTGGTATATCTCGCCTCCAAGCCCAATGACATAGTGCGAAGATGCAAAGATATATCTGTTGCCAATTTTGTATCCATTCGCAACGACGTTGTTAAAATATGAGACAGTCTTGTCACCATCGACATCTGGCTTGCCAGTATAGTGGATGGCGATTTTTGTAGCAGATAGGGGAGTCCCAGGTCTGCCATATTTGTTTCTTTTTTGCCATTTTTCGATTACATTAGGTTTTTTTATCATATTTCCTCCTTATTTAAGATAATTTGTAAAAGCTGAGCTAGTTTATATGATAAATCTAGCTCATATGTATTAAGAGATTTTGTACTAAAATGGGATTTCCTCGTCATCGATGCATGCTGTTAAGTTTGCTTGTGGATCGTTAGTTGTGGATGTATTATTAGTTGCAGTATTTGAATTATCAACGTCTGGAGAAGAATCAGAACTGCCAGATAAAGTAGAATTCCCATTGTCAACGCCAGAAGTATCAGCGCCATTGCCAGTATTAATATTAGAATCACTAGCACTAGAAGTATCTGTACCAGCATCAGTATTGGCGCCAGAAGCATCAAGCCCATTTCCCTTAGGAATATTAAGCCTCATCAGCTTATGCACGACAATTTTGGCGAAGTTGCGGTTGTTCCCGTCGGAGTCGACATAGCGGTCGATGTGGAGACTGCCGCTTACTGCAATAAGGTAGCCTTTTTGGAAACAAGTTGAGAAGTATTCGGCTTGTTTGCCCCAAACTTCGACAGGGATAAAGTCGGTTACGGTTTGATTGTCTTTTTTATAGCTGCGGTCGATGGCGATTGTGCCTTTTGAGATTGCTGTTCCTGAGCTGAAAAATTTAAGTTCTGGGTCGGCTGTAAGCCTTCCAATTAGTGTAACTAGATTCATAGTTTTACCTCCTTATTTTTAAAAAAATATATTCTTAATCAAATGATTCTTGCTCATATGATGGCATATAGCCGAAGTCCTTTTTTAGCTCATTGCCTGTTTTGGTAAAGAATCTCTTGCGGGCAGTGTCGAATGTAAGCATTGTTTTGTAGCGGATTGAGCCTGTGATTCTGTTTTTTAGTACGAAGAGTTCGGTTTCGGGTTCTCTGCCTTCGCGTGATGCTTTTAGGACATAGTCGGCTAGGTTTGGGATTTCGCTGGCTCCTGATATTTCAAAGACGTGGGGTTCTTTGTTCATCATGGAGTTTTTGTTCGAATGTGCCACCAAGACTATGACTATCTTGTATTTTTTCGCCAGTCTTTTTAGTGATTTTACGGCAATTATCTGCTTTTCATATTTGTCATTACCACTACAATCGAGTGTCATTAAGTTGTCAAGGACAAACAGTTTGACATTTTTCTTAGTCGCTAAATATTCAATTGCGTGGGAGATATTGGCCTCGTCTGCTTTTGCCTCTTTTGAATAAAAAAACAGTTTGTCATCAACCCATTGTGTTATCATTTCAAGCCCCTCATCCGAAACTTTTGCATATTTGCCCATATTGCTTGTGTAATTTAGAAGATGTTGAGGATTTGCAACGGTTCTAGTGAACCAATCCATACACATTTCGTAAGTCAGCTCGCCTGAATATAAGAACGAGTTGAACCCATTACTAATAGCATTTGCAATGATTTGGTTCAAAAATGTACTCTTTCCGGCTCCAGGGCTACCTGTCAAAACAGTCAAAGTCCCAAAGTTCAGCCCATCGCCAAGCAAGGCATCAAGTCCTGCAAATCCTGTCAAAATTCCACCTCTTTGGACAGAAATAGAGACCTTGGATGCATTTACAACTAAATCTTCGGAGTTGGAATTGTCCATAATCATGGATTTAAAATCTTCTGAGAAAGTTATAAGCGACTTTTGATCCATGGATTTTATGTTTTTCGATGTAGTCGCAAGCATTTCGTGGCCGCTTCGTTTCATCGAAAAATCCTTGACGATTCTGATATAATAGCTGATGTTTGATACTGATGGAACGACTGTTACCAAGCTTGTCAAATACGCTACTCCGCCGACTTTGTCCAATTGATCGTGATTTGTTAATTCGCTCGAAAGTGTAACAGGGTCTATTTTTTCGTTACGTTCATACAATTTTTGCATATGTTTGTAGATTATTTGGTGTTGTGGGTGAAAAAAGTCGTAAACAGACAAATTAAACTGATTACCCACCGAAACCAACTCCGGCTCAATCAAAATCGCCCCCAAAATACTTTGTTCCGCACCCAAGTTGTAAAGTGCCATAAAAATCCCCCCTTAAAATTCTATGAAATCAGCAGTGTTGTAATAGCTTCTAGACGTTGAAATCTTATTTTTTAGAGCCCTTTTTGCACCATTAAATTGAGCCAAAATTCTTTTATAATGTCTTCTTAGATCACTTGCCTCTACAATTTTATCACTCCAAAATGTATTATCATCATTGGTAAAAGTCCATTCAATAACCTCTGAAACCTCGTCAAAATCACGTTTGTCTTTGTATAAAATATTTTTAAAATCTCTTACCCATTTCTTAAAATCAGGCAGAGGGAAAGTAGGATTTAACTCTTTTATAAATTTCCAAAGCAACTCACTAAGAGTAGTTTCATTATTTTCAGAATTAGAAGAATTATAAATAATATTATTTTTATTTATTTCTATCTTTTGGTCGGACTCTAGAGCACCTCGGTCAGACTCAAAAGTTCCTTCTTCGGCCTTAAATGTGTCAGTTTTTGGCTCAAAAGTGAGATTTTCGTCGTTTAAAGTGTGAGAAGTTAACTTAGATGGACTTGTTAGTGATTCAGAAATACCTTTTTGTGACTTTAATGAACCTTCTTGTGAATTAATAACACCTTGTGGTGACTTAAAAGAACTTGTAGTCGACTCGATTGCACCTTGTGGTGATTCAATTGCACTTATAGTTGATTCGATAACACCTTCATGTGATTCAAACGAACTTTCTTGCGACTTTAACTCACTAGATTTCACATTAAGCGAACCCGCATTCAAAATATAATCCCCAACATTATTAGACGCACTTTCTTCAACCGGCATAAGACCCGCAGAAATCTTATCAAAGCCATCAGTTGGCAGATTAAAAGAATTCGCCAAATCCTCACAATAACGATGATTATCATAACTCGCACAATCACGACTATCATAATTTTCACAACTCGAATTAAGATAATAATCGCCGCCGCCATTGCCGCCATAACCAGAAAAATTCCCACAACATTTACTACAACGACAATTTTCACAACCGAAATTATCATCATCAAAAGCAGGACTAACAGGTGGCGGTTTTATCGCAGAAACGTTGGCAATACTACTGTTTGGAGTATTGCTGATAAGTCTTATATAGTTAGGCCCGATGGCATAATAAGTAAAAGTTCCTCTCTCGCGAACTACTGTTTTTTTGAATATTTGAGCCTTGCATAATTTTTTTAACCTTCTATATATAGCAGTTTTTTGCAGATGTAAAATCGGCATATCCTCGCTGACTTTTTTGTGATAAATCCAGTAATACACTTCGCCATCGACAATTTTTGTATCCATTTGTTTAGTATCTTTGAAATCGACAAACCATCTTAAAAGGTATAAATCAATCCCATCTATATTCAATTCAGACGCTACTTCTTGAGAAAATCCTTGTAAATTATATTTCATAACCACCGCTCCTAACTTTTTTAAAAATTTTTTTTGAAAATATGTATAAGACCTGAAAATGTGTCCATAATTAAGGTAAGATCAAAATAGTTCTCTGGGGAGGGATATAGCCCCAATGGTATGGGGCATAATACTATTTTGATTTTAGTGAAATAATGTTGCTCGAAAGCTCATTTATACTGTTTGTTAGGGTCTCCAGCTTCGATTCTAGCCTCACCAATAGATATATCGAAACGGCCACTGGAAATCCTACGTTAGCGATTAGAGTTTCAATGATTTCCATAAATATCTCCTTTCATTCAATGTTATAAATACATAGATATGATATTTGAATTAATGATTTTAAATGCTGAAAGGGGGAAGCAACTGCTTCCCCCACCATATACTTTAAAACCACATACAAACTATCTATTCAGATAAAGTACTGTTGTCTATTCTTACAATGTTATATACATCGTGCTTTTGCAGATTACCAAGTGCATTTGCAACATCCAAAACATTTTGGTCAGTCGCTTCTGAATCTACATAATTAAATGTCTTAGTACCAGTTATTTGCTTAGAATTTTCATCTAAGCCTTTATTTAGGTACAATTTTAATGATGATAAGTTTTTTGTAACTACAACTGCCATAAAAGTAACCTCCTTTCTTTTTTATTTAGTACCAAACCCTAGCCTACACAACAAGATCGTATTCTTGAGTTTGAGTATTTACGATTCTAGCCTCAACAGCTTCAACCAAATCATAATTATTTTTCTTAAAGATGTTCTTTTCAACAATTAAGTCCATCGCCGCTTTTATCTCGGCTTCTGTCAATGCGTCTTTTGGGTCCTCGATAGTGAAAGTAACTTCTTTACCGATAGAGTTTTTAAATACTAGTACTAATTTTTTAGATTCAGCCATGTTTGCACCTCCTTTCTTGTTTGAAAACTAATTTGTTTTCTTGGTTAAATGATACTATAGAACCGTTTTCACATGCTATTAAACTATTTTATTATAATATTTTAAAGAAATAGTGTAGTGACTAATTTCTATTTAAAGAAAATTTTGAAAATTAGAATAATTAAGAATATACAATTTCTATAAAAGAGACTACTATATAAAATAAGAAAACAAGATAGGGGGAGTAAATTATGAAGGATAACAATCCAGAGAGAAGAATACCAGAAGATTTAGTACCGCTTTATAATATTGTCGGAGAGGAGAAATACAAATTGATAATTAAAGAAATGGGAGGCGGCTTATATTATATTCCGACTAAAGACGAATTAGATATAAAAGAAAGAGATAGAGGGATTTTTGAGGATTATATTATAAAAGGAATGAAAATCAACAGTGTTGCGAAAAAATGGGGGCTTAGTGCCAGCATGATAAGTAAAATTGCGGGAAAGGAACGTGATAAAAGGAAGAAAAAATAGATAGTGTTTTGAGGAAATTCTAATAAACCGAGTCAAATTAATTTTTGGCTCGGTTTTTTAATATTATTTTAAAATAAAATTGATTTAAGTACAAAAAATTGAGCAGGGGTCATATAGAAATTGATTATTATTTAAATTATAATTATAAATGGTGTTTATAACAACAAAAGTAAATTGATCTGAAATCATAAAAAGGAGGACAGAAGCGGGGAATTTAGGGAATAAGAGAAAGATTTACTTAGACTTTTTAGAGGGAGAGATTTTATGAAGAAGATTATTAATAAGTTTCTAGCAGTTACAATGGCGCTTTTAACTGCATTAGCTGTGATACCATTTTACGGGGTGAGTGTATCGCATGCTACTAAGGTTAATAATTCAAGCAATAAAAGTGCAGATAATGATGTAAAATATTTTTCAACTACAATGTATAACTTTAATAAAGATTTATTTAATAATGCAACAGATGAGGGTAAAGGCAAATCAGAAAACAATTTCTATTTTGTAAATGAAAATACAGACTCATGGGCACAGGGAACAGGAGCGCTAAATAGAGCCAATACCTCTTTTGCATATACTTATAATGTTCTTGTACAAGGCATAGTTAAAAATAGATTAACTAATGATGGGAAATTACAATTCAACTATAAAAATGCAGGAGTTTTCGAATCGCCAGAAAAACAAATAAGCGGAAGAGAAGTCTATCAAAATGTGCAATTCCCATTTGTAAAAGATGCGAATGGATATTATGAGTTTAACAGTTCAAAAAATCACGTTCATGTTGATAAAAGTAAGAAAAATGGACAAACTTTAACTTTAGAATCTGGGAAACAAACAGTAGGAAGTGTATCATCATTCTTCCCATTTAATGCTGATGGAAATTATAGCCCAGATTATCACTTCGGTATGAATATGAGTATACCTTTTTATATCAATGAAAATGGTAAAGACGAAAATAACAATCCTATAAAATTTGAATTCTCTGGTGATGATGACGTTTGGGTATTTATCAACGGGAAATTAGTTCTTGACTTAGGTGGTATACATGGTGCTATCGACGGTAGTATAGATTTTTCAACAGGAGAAGTTAAGTACGGATTTAATAAAACGAATAATGTAAAAGTTATAAAAGCTGGACAAACAACACAAACAGATGCAGCATCAACTACTTTACAAAAGCTAGGTATCGATATGGCAGAACTTGCAAAAGGTGAAAATAACCTACAAATATTCTACCTAGAACGTGGGGCTGGTGAATCAAACTGCAAAATAAAATTCAACTTACAACAAAGAGATTCATTAGAAGTTAACAAAACATTAGGATCTACAACTCCTTACACTGACAACAACTTCGAGTTCCAACTTTTAAAACAAAATCAAAACGGACAATACGAACCAGTTGGAAACAAAGCGTATACATTATATACAGCAAATAACTCAATCGAATCAAATAATTATAAAACAGACAAAAATGGTAAATTCTATCTTAAAGCTGGTCAACGTGTAAACTTTACATCAAACCAAATCGGTAAATATAAAGTTGTCGAGCTGACTGGTGGATATGAAAAAACATGGTCTGGAAGAAAAGAATCAATAGCGACAGGAAATATATCCGACAATAAAAATGCTTATGAAATACAAATAAGCGAAAATGACACAAAAACAGCAACTAGATACACTGTAAACTGCATAAACTCTGCAGATGTTACACTAAACGACGACACTATAGTATTGGACTATGGAAAAACAGTTAGACATAATGTTAGAACAAACGACAACACAAGTTCACAAAATGCGAGTGTTTACGGAATAGGTTCTGGAGATTTAGCGAAAAATGTTGAAAGTGCAACTGGATATTCAAAATTAGATACAGATGTCGATTTACATAACGGCAAAATTAAAATAGACGAAGATGGTGTTGTTGAATATACGCCAACAAGATTTATGAACAGCGTTGATAAGGCGAATTATGTTGTTTCTTATCAAGTTGGAAACGGAAATAAACAAGACACTAGATATGCTTATGGTACTGTGAATGTACTTCCTGCGACTTCTGTTTATTATGAAGATGACTTTGGAACTGAGGATAATACTGATTCGACTGTTTCAATAGTTTGGAGCAATGGCTGGGGAACTACTGGCGGAAACAAAGATAATAAAGAACAATCATCTGCAAATAAAAATTATGGTTGGGATGATGCATATAAAAATGATAAAACTTATAGTGATGAAACAGCACACTATTCAGATGTTAAAGGTGCAACTGCAACATTTACATTTAAAGGGACTGCTGTAGATGTATATAGTAGAACAAATGGGGATGTAGGATTAATACGTGCAGTACTTTATAAAGGAACAGAAGTAACTAAATCAGCGTATCAAATGAAATATATCGATAATGTTTCACAATCAGGAGATTATTATCAAATACCAACTTTATCATTTGATGATTTAGAATATGGAACTTATACTGTACAAATAACAGCTGGGGCAAAAGGCCAAGGTACAACAGGAACATACTACTTAGATGGTATTCGTGTATATAATCCATTAGGAAATGTTGATGCAAATTCAGTTGCGGGAAAAGCGTATAGTGAAGCAGGTGAATCTAATGCTCAATATATATCAGTTAGAAAAGATTTATTAGACAGTACAAAAGTTAATGATTTAGAATCAAGCATAAGCGGCTCTTTATTTATCGATAAATCAGAAAACAAAGTTGGAGATAGAACAGATGATATAGGAACATATAAAGAATATGGTCCAAAAAATGAAGTATATGTTAAAGAAAAGCAAGGTGTCGCATTCAAAATAAAAGAATACGATGCAGACAACAACAAGGTGTTTATAGGATTAAAATCACCACAAGGAAAAGATGTAACAGTAAAAGTTACTAGCGGAGAACATATACAATATATAAATCTAAAATCTGCATCAGATTTATATTATGAAATTACACCAGATGCAAGTGGACATGTAGTAATTCAAAACATGACAGATAATTTATTATCTATAACAAAAGTTAGAATAACTTCTAAAAATGCTGCGACTATTAAAAATTCATTAATAAGTACGCCAGAATTAATGTCTTATGTTGAAAAATTTGATTCATTATCTGTGAAACAAGACAACAATAAAGATGATAGTATTGGTAAAGATGATATAGATATTGAAAATCCTGAGGATAAAAATGATGCTGAAGATAAAAATGATGAGGCAGTTAAACCTGTTTCAATTTGGAAAAAAATTATAGAAAGTATTAAAATTTGGTTTGGGAAATAATTACTGGAGGAGACATAATGAAGAAGCAATATAGTAAACCGGGAATAATTATTGAAGACTTTGCTATAGCACAAAATATAGCATCAAATTGTGGAAATGCTGGTGGACATAAGCATACTCATGCATATCAAGATGTTTGCACATGGATGGTTGAAGATGTAGCTGTATTTACAGATTCAAATTTCAATTGTGAAATACCAATTATGCCAGGTGAAAGATTTGAAGATATATGCTATAACAACCCAGAGGGAGGAATCTCAATTTTTGGTTCTTAAAATAAAAGATACAAAAAATATATGGTCATGCCGGTTGCATGGCCATATTGATATATGGGAGAAATATGAATAATTACTATTTAAAAATAGCAGATATAAAAATACATGTAAAATCGCCTTTTAAAATAAATATAGGTGTAGAGAGTGAAGACTTTATTTC
>SKEN01001249.1_pt1 | contig 11187 bp, 10 predicted proteins | sample 4826711 | NCBI WGS metagenome assembly SKEN01 (sample SAMN11008808, study PRJNA524170) | human gut metagenome | biome: Human fecal sample; material: Feces; isolation source: fecal sample from pouch patient p39 | host: Homo sapiens | place: Israel: Tel-Aviv | collected 2015-02-10 | reverse complement strand
TCCTAAAGCTGAAAGCTTATCGCCGTATAGCAACCCGGTATGACAAGCTTGCATGCACTTATCTGGGGTTCCTGTGTATCGCCTCAATACTCATTTGGTTATTTTAACCAAATTAATATTGAGGCGATACAAATAAATCCCAAGTAGGTTGCAGCTAATTTGTCATAACGTGTAGCGATTCGTCGGAATGCTTTTAATTTCAGAAAATACTTTTCTACTAAATGGCGTTCTTTGTATAACCACCAATCACAATGACGTTCAAATTTAGCTCCCTTTCGGGATGGAATGGTTGGCTCTCCACCGCGGGCGTACACATAATCAAGTAATTTATTACTGTCATATCCTCGGTCAGCTAACACATTGCTTCCGTTTATTTCGATTTGATCGAGCAAAGGGATTGCATAATTGATATCATTACGCTGTCCCTCACTGATCATTAAATAAACTGGATATCCATAGGCATCTACTACCGCATGGATTTTGGTGCTGGCTCCTCCACGGCTATGCCCGATTTCATTTGAAGGCCCCCTTTTTTTGCACCGGCACTATGCTGGTGCGCCTGGATAATAGAAGCATCAATGGATAATTCTTCCAATTCTGCTTCAAGACTTAAAATACGGAAAATATTATCAAGGATACCATCATCGATCCATTTTCGGAATCGGCTATAGACAGTTTTCCATGAACCATAACGTTCAGGAAGATCGCGCCAAGGTGCCCCACTACGTGCAAGCCATACAATTCCATTCATAATGATACGATTGTCTTTCCTTGGACGTCCTTGTTTTCCAGTATTTTCAGGAGGTAATAAAGGTTCAATGCGAAGCCATTCTTCATCAGTCAACTCATATCGTCTCAACATAGTGAACACCCCTTTTTCTTTATTTTATCATGAAAAGGGAAATAAAACATGCGTTTTGTGCAATTTTTATTTTTCAGACACGCTCTAGTGAAGATGAGAACATGCAGATTAAAAGAGATTATTGCAAAACTTAACCAGATACTAACTGGTTATTACCATTACTATGGAATTACGGACAATACAGAAAGTATAACGGCATTCCGATATAACATCATGAGAAGCCTGTTCTATTGTCTGAACCGGAGAAGCCAGAAGAAAAGCTATAATTGGGTAGAATTTCTAAATATGCTGGATAACAGCTATCCACTGGTAAGACCCCGGATATATGTCAATATATACGAATGATAATGTGAACGATTCGTTTCGCAAAGAGCCGGATGCGGGAAAGCCGCACGTCCGGAGTTCTGTGAGGGGTGTACGACCGTAAGGGGTGCACCTACTCGACCTATGAATCCATCAGAGGAATGAATATTAGAAAACCGGAACGAATATGCGGGGAGGCCGTATGTTCGTTCCGGTTTTTATGTTACAGAAAATTACTGTGTTATGCCAACGGCAGAGAAATCTGAAAAGTAGAACCACCGCCCGGGGTATCCAGTACAGAGATTGTTCCTTTATGAAGTGAAATGATCTCATACGCAATACACAGTCCCAGACCAAAATGCTGCCTGTTATTTCTGGCAGAATCTGCCTGGTAAAAACGCCGGAAAACAGAAGTCTTGGCAAAATCCGGAATACCGGGTCCGTTGTCTTTGACGCGGATAAGAAAGTGCGTTTCGGTCTGTGAAAGGGAAAGAATAATTTTCCCGTTTGCGGGGACATAACTGATGACATTGTCAAGAAGGATTCCAAGCACCTGACTGATCCTTTCCGGGTCACAGGGACAGGGAGGGATTTCCTCTTCCGGAAGTTCAATGAAAAATTTCATATGGTGGTCCTGCATCAGGGGTTCATATTTTTCGTAGGTATCCAGAAGTAAAGTATCCAGTTCACAGGAAACCGGATGCATTTTCCAGGAATGGTTATCTGCATTTGACAGAGAGAGCATATCATTTATCAGGAGGGACATTCGTGTCCCTTCTTTTTCTATGACTGAAAGAAAATGTTCCTGTTCTTTCGGATCTGCCTTTTTCATGGCAGAGATTCCGGACAGGATTACTGCCAGAGGGGAGCGAAGCTCATGGGAGGCAGCAGCGATAAATTCGGTCTGTTCCTGCCTGCTTTTTTCCAGGGGAGTGATCATTCTTCCGGTAAAGAACCAGGAACAGATACTCAGAGCCAGAATTGCCAGAAAAGCTGCGCCGGAGAATGCAAGTCTCTGTAACAGAATCCTGTGTTTTACAGAATCCAGGGAATACAGGATGATCATACTGACGGTTCCGTGGCTCTTGGGGATCAGAGCAGTGGAAACATAGAAATCTTTCATCTGAAAAAAGATCCGTTTTGTCAGTTTACTGACCGCACCGGGATTGGAAAAATCAAGTGCATAGGAAGCAGCAGAGATTTCTTCTGCCTTCCGGAAAATCGTTTCATCCAGAGAATCCGTCTGTAGTTTTTTCAGATAAAGAGAATTTCCGTTGTCTCTGATATCCATGGAAATATCATAATTTTTTTCTGCCTGCAAAATCCAGTCACTGCTGATGATACTCTGCGTTTCCAGATGAGAGATACAGGAGATGGCGTTGTTCTGAAAGGTATTCCACGCATTCTGGCCAGTGCTGTTTTCTGCGATGAAATTACAGGCAGTTGTCATAATAAAAATGACGATGCCAATGATCAGAGCAGAGAAAAAAGTCATTTGAATATGAAGTCTGTGAAACATGAAATATTTACTCCTTTATGAGATTGTATGGTAATTGTATCATGAAAACCTGTAAATAATCTCTAAAAAAATTCCTGTAACCGAGTATAGAGACAATTTAGAGAAAACTCATGTATAATGAAAGATCAGGAGGATGAAAACAGATGAAAATTTTACTGATAGAGGATGACAGGGAACTGGCAGATAGCATGAGATTTCAGCTCGAAAAAGAAGGCTATGAGACAGATATCTGCGATGACGGAGAAGAAGGGCTTTATTATATGAAAGAACGAAGCCATGATCTGGTGATCCTGGACCGGATGCTCCCGTCCATGGATGGCATCACTGTTTTGCAGGAAGCCAGAAAGAATCATGTTTCCACACCGGTGATCATGCTGACTGCACTGGGAGAATTACAGGATAAACTGACCGGACTGAAAGGCGGCGCAGATGACTATATGGTGAAGCCGTTTGCCTTCGAAGAACTTCTGGCAAGAATACAGTGTATGGTTCGAAGACCCGGAAGATGGGAGGACACGGCAGTATTATCGCTCGGAGATCTTATTTTTGATCCCGAAAGCGGCAGACTGGAAGGAAACGGAAAGGAATGTACCCTTTCCAAACGGGAAGGAGCACTTCTGGAGCTGATGCTTCGAAACGCCGGTCAGACACTTCCGAGAGAGGTGATCCTCAACCGTGTCTGGGGAGCAGACAGTGAGGTGGAGGATGGAAATCTGGATAATTATATTCATTTTCTGAGGCGAAGATTAAAAAGTGTCAGAAGTACACTGAACCTGAAAACCGTCCGGGGAATTGGATATCGGCTGGAAAATTAGAGAAAGTTTAGAGATTTGCCTGTTACAATCCATTTATCCTGAGAGGGACAGAAAGAAAATAAAAACATGGAGGTATATCCTGATATGAGAAAAATAAAAAGGTGGAAACAGGGAATCGCCGTTGCCGGAGTGATCGCACTTACTGGCAGCCTGCTTGCCGGATGTGGCGGTGCAGATGGAAAAAATTCCGGAAGCAAAGGAGAAACAGGAAGCAGCAATCAGGCAGGGAATGCAGATACAGCAGATCTTGTGAATGTAAATACCGACAATTCAGATGGTAAAAAAACAAAAGATGAGAGCGCAAAAGCAATGGGACGTTTTCTGGAAAATGATCTTACAGTACCTGAAAACAGCCAGTTTCTGAGAGATGTCAAGGTACTCGACTCAGGTGCATTGCGCATGGTTTATTACAGTACAGCAGATAACTGTTATTATGCAGCAGATTCAGCAGATAATGGAGAAACCTGGACGAATGGAAAAAGTCTGGAGGAACTGTTGGGGCTTAAGGAGAATTTGGGAGAATATATCAGCGTTGTCTCTGCAGCAGCGGATGGAAGTATATTTGTCGGGGCAGATCTGTCTCCTGACAGGGACAATGAAAATGCACAGACAACAGCCGACAGTGGGGAAGAAGATTCTGCGTATGACAACCTGAAAATGGAATTTTTCTATCTTTCCCCTGATGGAAATGTACAGAAAGTTGATACCGGAGATACGCTTCAGTCTTCCTATACATTTCAGGCATGTTTCACAGAGAATGGGACAGTTCTTATCGTAGATCCCGATAATGGCGTAGCAGAGATCAATCCTTCAGATGGAAGTCTGGTGAGAAGATATGAGGAAGGAATCCGTGTTGATTTTATCGGAACAGCAGGAAAAATGTTGTTTACCATTCAGGATCAGACTCTTCACGGATATGATCTGGATACTGGAAAACCACTGGACAATATCAGCGCGCTTACAGAGCAGATCCAGTCTGATGAGCAGGATGTCAACTGGACAACAACCAGCAGTTTTCCGCTTATGTTCTTAAAGGGAGATGAGGATAACAGCCTTTTTTATATTGATCATACCGGTGTTTACAGATATGTTCTGGGAGGCAGCACAGTGGAACAGATAATCGATGGTTCCTTGAATTCGCTCAGTTCACCGGATACAGGAACTGTAGCATGGGGGCAGGACAGCGATGGAAACTTCTATGTGGGCTGCAATGCAGGAGAAGATATAAAAATTTATTCTTATGTATATTCTAAAGATACCCCAACGACGCCGGATACAGAGCTGACTGTTTATTCCCTGAAAGATAATGATTTCATAAAACAGGCAGCAGTGCTTTTCCAGAAGAAATATCCGGATGTTTATGTAAATATTGAGACGGGAATGTCGGGAGATGATTCTGTTACAGATACAGATGCGCTGAAAGTTCTCAATACAGAGATCATGGCAGGAACAGGGCCGGATGTCCTGCTTCTGGATGGTATTTCAGAGGATACTTATATAGAAAAAGGAATGTTGGAGGATTTAAGCGGGGTATTAAAAGATACAGATATCCTGTCCAATATCAAGGACGCATATACAAAAGAGGACGGAAGCATTTATACCATGCCTGTCAAGTTCGGCATTCCGATGATAGAGGGAAATAAGGATATCATAGCCGGAATTACGGATCTGACAACAGAAGCTGATGCAGCGGAGTCGCAGAAAGATAGCTATGGAAAATTACAATTCTTCAGCGATTTTTCTATAGCACCATCCTATCTGATACAGGGAACCATAGATAATAGTATACCTGCATGGATGAACGAAGACGGAACTCTGAATGAAAATGCTGTGAAAGAATATCTGGAACAGGTAAACAGGATCTGGCAGACTCAGAAAAATGCGATAGAAGAAACAAAGAAAGCTTATCAGATGGGGGATGACTGGGCAGATTCAGATCATTCAGGATATATGGACATTTCAGGATCCGTAACCAGTCTGCTTGCAAAAGTTGATACAGTAGCAGCAGGAGGCCTGCTCTCACCGGAAGGTCTGGTATCTTTAGATTCTGCAAGAAAAGTAGATCCGGATCTGGATTATAAACTTCTGAACGGACAAAGCGAGAACTGTTTCTATCCAAGGAGTGCTGTCGGGGTCAGTGCAAAGGCATCCGAAAAAGAAGCGGCAGAGAAGTTTGTCAAGTTTCTGTTTGAAGAGGAATCCCAGAGAGCAAGTAATACGGAAGGGTTAGCTGTAAATAGTAAAGTTTATGAGGATATGGCTTACTGGAAAATGGGAAAATCCAGCGGAGATACCATTGGCTCGATCGGGGCTTCCTATGATACGGGAGATGGTAATATCAAGCAGATTGAGATGGACGAGATCATTCCGGAAGATGAAGCAATACAGAACATCATGGATCTGGGAAAAACACTTACTGTACCTGCAAAGAGTAATCAGATCATCCGAAATGCAGTAACGGAATCCGGTGAGAAATACCTCAATGGAGAAACGGGGCTGGATGATGCTGTGAAAGAGATCATGCAGGAAGTAAATCTGTATTTATCTGAATAAGCGGCTGTCTGCTGCTGATTACCCAACACTGCAAGGTAAGGGAGTTTAAGAGAATGAAGATTAATTTAAAAGAACACTTATCTTTAACAGAGAAACGGAACGCAAAATCAGATTTGCTGTTTAGTCGGAAACGAAATCGCAGAAGATGTGCAGCTTTCAGAAATACAGAAAAAGGTCTGGCTTTTATTCTTCCGAGTTTTGCAGGTGTCTGCATTTTCTGGCTGATCCCGTATGTGGATGTGATCCGCAGATCTTTTTGCGGGGCAGTGAATGGAGAATTTGTGGGGATAGAGAACTACAGGACGATATTTGCAAACAAAGCGTTTCGTCTGGCAGCAGGCAACACACTTCGGTTCTTCGGAGTGTGTGTGCCGCTGCTGGTGGTATTGTCTCTGATCATAGCAGTCCTGCTTGCAGGGCAAAAAAGATTTACGCAGATTCTGAAAAGTTTCTTTCTTCTGCCAATGGCAGTCCCTGTAGCATCAGTGGTACTTCTGTGGAGACTGCTGTTTGACGATCAGGGCTTATGGAATCACCTGCTTCATATGTTATCTGTTCAGACGACTGACTGGATGAATACAGGTGCTTCCTTTTATGTACTGGTGATCAGTTATATATGGAGAAATCTTGGATATGATGTAGTGCTTTGGATGGCAGGATTGTCTGCCATTCCGGCGGCACTTTACGAGGCAGCAAAAGTGGACGGGGCAGGGGAGTGGAAATGTTTTACGAAGATCACACTCCCGAATCTGCTCCCGTCCCTTTTTACGATCGTGGTACTTTCTGTACTCAATGCATTTAAGGTTTTCCGTGAGGCATATCTGGTGGCCGGTGATTATCCGCAGGAAAAAATGTATCTGCTTCAGCATCTGTTTAACAACTGGTACAGGGATTTGTCGCTGGATAAGATGTCGGCTGCGGCAGTGGTGACCGGACTGGTGATTTTTCTGCTGATCCTGGGATTGTGGAAAGCCTGGGGGAAAGGCGGGGCAGAATGAGAAAAGTTATGCAGATATTCCGTATCAGGAAGATAGGAAGCCTGCTCCTTGTACTCCTTGCACTGGTGGCAGTATTTCCGGTATTTTTTTCAGTTACAGGATCACTGATGGGGCAGAAGGAATTAAATGATCTTCTGGGGGCGGTACTGACAGCAGACAGTGGATCTGCTTCCGGTCAGACAGTCAGTTATGTATTCTGGAGAGTACTTCCGCTTTATCCGACGCTGAGATCCTATGTGAAAGTCCTGCTGGATTCTCCGGAGTTTTTTGTGATGTTCTGGAATTCCGTAAAGATTACTGTCGGAGTTCTGGCAGGGCAGATCCTGGTGGGAGTACCGGCAGCGTGGGGATTTGCCAGATATCGTTTTTCGGGAAAAAATCTGCTGTTTATGATCTATGTGGCATTGATGATGATGCCCTTTCAGGTAATGATGCTCAGTAATTATCTGGTTCTGGATCAGATGAAACTTCTGGATCATCTGTGGGGGATTATTCTTCCGGCGGCCTTTTCCACGTTTCCGGTTTTTATCATGTATCGTTTCTTTGAGAGTATTCCGGAGGCACTGATGGAATCTGCGCGGCTGGACGGGGCGGGTGAGCTGCTTATTTTTATCAAAATCGGAATCCCTCTGGGTTCTGCGGGTATCATTTCGGCACTGGTTCTGGGATTTCTGGAATACTGGAATCTGATCGAACAGCCAATGGCATTTCTGAAGACCAAAAGTCTGTGGCCGCTGTCTCTGTACCTTCCACAGATCGATATCTCCCAGACAGGAAAGGCATTTGCGGTATCTGTTCTGGTTCTGATCCCGGCAGTGATCGTTTTTCTGGCAGGGCAGGATTATCTGGAACAAGGGATCATATCCATGGCAATCAAGGAATAGAGCGACAGAAACGAGAGGATTTATCTATGAAGAAAATAAAACTGATAAAAATTCTGGCAGGATTTTTTGCCCTGATGCTTTTGTTTACTTTTCTGTCCAGGGCGGCAGATTCGGTGAATGTAGCACAGGTAGAGACAAAAACAGCTCAGAATCAGGTGATCACGCATGAGGTGACCGGCACAGGTAAAGTGATGGGAACCAGAGAACGGGCAGTTTTTACCCAGGAGGGACAGAAGGTGGAGCAGGTTTATGTGAAGGAAGGACAGAGTGTGAAAAAAGGGGATGCGCTGCTGAAGTTTTCTGTAAAATATCTAAAAAAAACCATAAAGGAAAAACAGGATGCCATAGATGTTCTGCAGGGGAAGATCAATGATCTGATCAGTGCAGAGTCTGTGAATCAGCAGAAGAGAAATAATGAGTTTTCAGATGCACAGGAAAATTATAACAGTGCGGTTTCCAGCGGAAATTACAGTGTGCAGGCGGCACAGAATGAGGCAGCCATAGCCAGACAGAAGCTTCAGGATTATTACGCACAGCGGGATGCGGCGCAGAATGACGTACAGGATAAGATACCGGATGAGGAGAAGTTCAGTGATTCCAGCGAGTTTGATGATCCGGGAAATACAGACGATTTCGGGAATACAGATGATCCGGAGAACTCCGATGATTCCGGAAATACGGATCGCACAGATGGCGAAGGGAATAAAAATACATCAGGAAACGGCGACAATTCGAATGCGCAGGACAATTCTCAGGAGCAGGCATTGATTGATGATATCCGGACGAAAGAGGAGGCGGTCAATGAAGCCATGCTCAGCCGCAGAAGAGAACTTCAGTCAGCAGAGCAGGCAATCCGGGATACGCAGATCGGTGATGCTTCGGATTCCACGCTGGAGAATACGCAGGCGGAACTTGAGACTGCGCAGAAAGATCTGGAAACGTTGCAGAAAGTGCTGGCACGAAAGGGAAAAGTGAAAGCACCCTGTGATGGTGTGATAAAGAGTCTGAGTGCAGTGACAGGAAGCCAGACAGGAGCGGAAGCTGCGGTTGTCCTTTATGAATCCAAAGGAACCTTTCGGTTTCAGGCAGAGGTCAGCAAAGATGATCTGAAATACATAAAGAGTGGCGGAGAGGTAATTTTAAAAGGTGCGGATGAAAAAGAGATTACAGGAGCGAAAGTGGAGTCTGTGAAAGAGGACAGCAGTAATGAAAATCAGTACATTCTTTCTGTACAGGTACCGGAGGGAACTCTTTCCATAGGAGATACTGCGGAATTTACAATTTCTCAGGATGCAGGTCCTTTTAATGTCTGTGTTCCGCTGAGCGCATTGTATGAGGAAAATGGCAGATACTATGTTTATGTGACAGATACACAGAACACCGTCCTGGGTGAGGTACTGGTAGCGCGAAAAACGTATGTGAATGTGAAAGATAAAAATTCTTCCACTGCTGCGCTGGAGAACGGGGATTTATCAAGTGACCAGAAAATCGTGACTTCCAGTGACAGAGAGATCAGCAGCGGCAGCCGGATCAGGCTGCTGGAGGAATGAGTGTCAGAAGTCAGAGTGCCTTTTTAAGGAAAGCCGGTACTCTGACTGTGTGGCTGATTATTTTCTGTATTTATTTTCTGGGAGTCTATAATTATGTGCAGATCAGAAATGATACAGCAGTATCGGTGTTTCTGTCCGCAGCTTATCCTGACAGGAAAGGAGCAGAAAATATCCTGAAGCAGGAAAGAAAAAGTGAGAAGCCTTATGATGTATGTTTTTATGCAGATGCAGGGTTGAGGGAGATTTCTGCGAAAGAAGGAAACCGGCAGGCACAGGCGATGACTGTGTATCTTAAGGGAAATCCCGCAGGGTATGACTGGCAGGCAGCAGCTCTGACAGAAGGTGATCCGGATGGCTGCGTGATTGATGGTACAACTGCCTGGGAGCTCTTTGGCAATAAGGTTCCGGGTGGTCAGATTCTGTTTCAGGGACGTACTTATACTGTCAGGAAAGTTGCGGACTGGGGGCAGAAAATTCTGGTTTTCGGGGCGGCTTCTGCGGATGATACCGAGACGGAACTTTTTTATAATCGTTTGTTTATTAGAAGGAGAAATGGAGAAACCGAAGAAAGTACAGTGAACGGATTTCTGATGAAATACGGACTTCAGGGAACTGTGGTATCCTCGACTTTACCGAAAAATGCAGGACTGGCGGCATTACTGCTGCTTCCGGCGGTTCTTTCTGGCAGTCTGTGGACGGAAATAAGCAGAGAAAAAAAGAACTATACAGTGAAAGATACAGAGTACTGGTTCTGCAACCTGCTGTACAGTGTAATGGCAGGGACGGTGGTCTGGCTTCTTTTTACACATCTGACCTGGCCGGAGGGATGGATTCCGTCAAGGTGGTCTGACTTTGGGTTCTGGAAAGAAAAGGTGGATCAGGCTGTGGCAGAATTTAAGCTGTATCTGATGCTTCCGAAGACGGTATCCCAGACGGAAGGTATGATTCTTGGCGGGAAAACGGTTTGTGCAGGAGGGGGTTCCTGTTTTCTGTATTTGTTGTGGAAAGTATATGAAAAGGGATATGACAGAATCTCTGACAGAGGAAGGCGAGGGAAGGATTTTCCAGTGGAGCAGAATTAAATCCCTCTGGCAAAGTTCTAAGCAGTTATTAGGCTATCAAGGTTCGTTAATAGCTGCTATTCCAACTGTACATTCAGCTTACCGATATTTGAAAATGTCTCATAGAATTCATTCTTATAAGGGCAGCTGCTACACAGCTTGAATGTGATATATCTTGCTGAATGAACTACTTTTGCAGCAATCTTCAGCAGTTTTAAGCGGACGGTATCAATGCGTTGTTTTCGCATATTTGCTGATAACACCAATCTTCTAAGGCTAAGGTGTTTACAATACTCATAAAGGGCTCCTTTGGGTTATTTTTTAAGATTCGACACCTTAATTTTACCACAAATGGATGCTCTTTTTTCATTCATCTGATAGGTGAAAAGCAATATTCAGTTAAAATATAGAAACTATGTGGTTTTCAGCCACTTTCACGACTGTGCCGTGAATAATCTAGGTTAAATATTTTGTCCAAAAAGAAAGAAAATGCGGCGGTGACAGTTTATACACTGCAACGGACAAAATTATCTCAAACAGATGTAGATAACTTTAATGCACAGTATCCTAAACTGGATGTGAAGTACACAAAAGTATTTCATGATCGTTTTTTAATTCTTGATAAAATGAAAGCATATCATG
>SKEN01001244.1_pt1 | contig 11212 bp, 8 predicted proteins | sample 4826711 | NCBI WGS metagenome assembly SKEN01 (sample SAMN11008808, study PRJNA524170) | human gut metagenome | biome: Human fecal sample; material: Feces; isolation source: fecal sample from pouch patient p39 | host: Homo sapiens | place: Israel: Tel-Aviv | collected 2015-02-10 | reverse complement strand
GGATACAATCAGCCTAGAGCAGTTGAGAGATATTCATTATATTGAAAATCAAATACTACGCCATCTCGTGTATCATTTTGATGAAAATGATTTAAGTAAAATCTCAAATCTCCCTTTTGACTATTGGGAGTATATAGAGCCCTTTGAACGCTTGGTGGCATGTTTGTATGAGGGTGAAGGTAAGGAAGAATAGTTGATGTTGTATTAGTTTTAACTTAATAGACCATCAGTGAAGGAGTATAGATGAAACATCGTATTGCAATTTTGTCAGATATTCATGGAAATACAACAGCTCTTGAGGCAGTTATTAAGGATGCTCAAGAGTTGGGTGCGACAGAGTATTGGTTAATGGGGGATATTTTGTTACCTGGACCAGGTAGAAATGAACTCTTTGAACTTCTGTCTTCTATTCCTATAACAGCCACTGTTAGAGGAAATTGGGATGATTGCGTTTTGGAGGCTTTGGATGGGGAGTATGGTCTGGAGGACCCTCAAGAAATTCAGCTCTTGCGACTTACCCAGTACTTGATGGAAGAACTGGATACTGAATATGTTGATTGGATACGTTCTCTACCTCTGGTTGTGAAAAAGGAAATCAATGGGATTCATTTTTCTCTGACGCATCATTTACCGGAGAAAAACTACGGAGGTGAGTTACGTCCAGCTAATGATACCAGTCATTTTGATCAGTTGCTAGATAATCAAACAGATATGGCGATTTATGGTCATGTGCATAAGCAACTGCTTCGCTATGGTAGTATGGGGCAACAAATTCTCAATCCTGGTACGATTGGGATGCCCTATTTTGATTGGTCACCTCTACAAAATCACAGGGCCCAGTATGCTATTATAGATGTCGAAGAAGATGGTCTTACTAATCTCCAATTTCGAAAGATTGCCTATGCTTATGAAGCAGAGTTGCAGTTAGCCAAAGATAAACAGTTGCCCTATATCGAGCTTTATCAAGAGTTACGAAGAAATGACAATTATCCAGGTCATAACAAAGACTTGTTAGAGACTTTGAATCAGCAGTATGGCTATGCTAAGGATGTCAAGGAATATTTTGATTTGAAGTAGATTTATGAAAGAGATTTTGCAGGTAGCTTTACTAGGTTTTAGAAAACAAAAAGAAAACACCAGAAAAAATGATTTCTGGTGTTTTTGAATAGATTTTGGCAAAAATGAAGTGTTTTTCAAATGGTTGCTGTTTTTAAATTATTGTTGAATATTAATCCTTTTTCTCTGTAGCTACGCCATTTTCGTCAATAATATAGGTTTTTCCATCTTTTTCAAGCGTAGTGTTAGTGGTAATTGGAGAACCTTTTGACTCTGGACTAACTGATATCGGCTTTTCAAAATGATAAAGTTTACCATCAAACTCTGCCCATTCGCCACTCAAAGGAGTAGTCATATAAATTTCAGGGTTGAAATAATAAAGTCTATTATCTTCTAACCGAATGACACCTGTTTTTACAACTCCATTTTCATCAGAGATACAGAAACCATTCCAAGAGGTCGAGGTGTCTGTAGCTGTATTCCTTAGAAGTCGTCCTTTAGGGCCCAAAAGATAGGTCTTTTCATTGATAGTTTTTAGATATGTTCGGTCTTCAGCTCCCCATGGTGGGCTAATATAGTAGGTTTCATTATTGTGATTAACCCACCCGAACTGTAGATGACCGTCCTTATCAGCATAATAGTATTTGTAGTTGCCGTCAATATCATTAGCAAGCATACTACCGTCTTTTTTGAAGAAATAATCGAAACCACCTATCTTGTATGTATCATTTCGAACTTGGTAGCCATCTTCTTTAAAATAAACACGTTTACCGTCAATAGTTGCCCAACCAAATATCTGGCTTCCATCCTCGCCAAAATAAGTATATTTTTTAGAAAAGTAATCGCCTGTTTCATGGAATTTATTTACGAACATAGCACCAGTATCTTCATCGAAGAAATAGTACTTTCCATCAAGCAGAAGTTGTTTTCCTTTGGCTTGTTTTCCAGTTGGATCAAAGTAGTATTTTTGATGATTAATAATTTGAAGTCCAGTGGCTAACTGTCCATTTTCTTTAATATAAGCCCAATCACCATCTTTATCTTGAATAAATTGTCCAGGTTTGTTCATCGTTACATAACCATTTTGGTCAATGATATAACGAATACCATTAAGTTCAAGTGTTCGGTTAGTCCACATAGCTCCGCTGTCTCTATCGAAATAATGTGTTTGACCGTCAATTTCGACAAGTCTTCCCTTAGCTTGTTTGCCCTCTTTATCAAAGTATAGAGTGACATTATCTATTGAATGGAGTCCGGTGACAGCTTTTCCCTCGTTATCAAAGTAGTACCAATTCCATGCATCATCGTGTTCGAAACGATTTGTTAGTTTAGTTTCGGTCGCTACTCCTTTATCATCAATGAGGTAGGCTTTTTTATTGTAAACTAAGGTCTTGGAAACTGTGAGAGGGGAAGTTTCGGAAAGCGAACTTGTTCTATTGAAAGCATAGAATTTATTGTCACTTTGAATTACAGTTTCTTCAATCTTGGTTAAATCTGTGTTTTCTGGAAGTAGATGTCCGATGTAAAAATCATTGTTTTCATCAAGATAGTATAGATTACCAAAATCATCATCAATAATACGTTTAATCTTATCGGTCTTTGTTCGTACTCCGTGGTTAATAATGTCTACTTCTTCCCTGACGGTATTGGTATAACTTCTTCCACCATGCTTGTAAGTTCTGTTTATGCTAGGCTCTAAGTGGTATAGCTTACCATCAATCGTTTTCCAAGTAGGTGTTGTAATTGTAACCATTTGGGGGATATATCTTTCATAGTAAATATCTCCTTTATTTTCAAAATAATAGAGTTTACCATTATTTGCAGTGCTAACACCAGTAAGTAAAACCCCATCCTTATCTGTACCTACGATGCCAGAGTAGTATGCATCATAATCCAGATTCTGACGTACGAGTAAAGGTCCGAGATAGTTTTTCAGAAGTTTGCCTTCAAAATAGTAATAGTCCTTGCCTCCTTTTGTGACTATACCAGTGACTGCTGAACCAGAATTTGAAAAATAGTAGTCATCACCATTAATGTGATGTTCTCCGGTTAATACTTGGCCAAATTTGTTGGAGCGATAGCTAGTATTTGAAGTTCCAACAAAGACACGTAATGTATGAATATAAAAGGCATCTTTTACCAATTTTCCATGATTATCAAAGAGGTAGTTTTGTCCTTTGAAGGTAGTAAGAGCATTTTCAACTCGACCAGTATGATCAAAATAATAAAGTTGATCGCCAACTCGATGCCATCCATAGTAACGTCGACCATCAGAACCATAATAGATGTTATACGTTTTTGCAAATGGTTCCCATCTTCTGATTTCAATAGACCAAGTATGCCAATAGTTGGTTTTTACAGCACCTGAATAGTGACTAAAATAGTAATGGAAGCCGTCTATGATTCTTTCGCCATCTTTCGCTTGACGACCTTCTTCATCAAAGTAAAGAGTTACTCCATCTACATTTTGCCATCCTCTTAGTTTCTCTCCTGTTGCGGTGTAATAATACCAGTTCCCTGAGGAATCCTCTTGGAAATGGCCACCAGAAACAAGTGGAAGTTGTGGAAGTTTCTGCTCAGTTTCAATCAAAAGTCCATTAGCTTCTGCGTGGTAAGTTTTTCCATTAATAGTGATGTCGGTATTTATAACCTTATGACCACTATCCTTATCAAAGTAATAGGGTTCGATACCTATTGTAACGATTTCACCCTTGGCCTGAACACCGTCTGGGTAGAAATACATGTCGAAGCCATCTATAGTCTGTTCGCCTGTTAGAAGTTTCCCTTCTTTATCACTATAGTACCAGTTGCCGTCGTCATCCGACCAAAAACGGTCACGAACCAATTGGCCAGTATCTTTTTGAAAATAATAGGAATTTCCATCTAGGATGACAAAGGCATCTTTAGCTTGAACACCATTAGGGTAAAAGTAGAGTGGAATATTGTCAATAACTTTGCTACCAGTAAGTGCTTTCCCATCGTGGCCTAAATAGTACCAATTTCCATTCTTATCAGATGCAAAAGCATTACGGGTAAGTCGTCCACTATCTTTCTCAAAGTGATATGTTGCTCCATTAACATGACGGGTGTCTCCTTTGACTTGCTTACCATCGGCATCGAAGTAGACATTCACATTATCAATATTTTGCATACCAGTAAGTGCTTTCCCATCCTTAATATAGTACCAGTTGCCCTGATCATCGCTAGTGTAATGACCGCCGGATATTACGGGACTTTCTTCTACTTCATGGGCTGTATTTGTTTCAGAATGTGATGTTTCAGAGCTTACGACTTCACTGCTAGTAACAGTAGAGACTTCCGAACGAAGAGCTTGTTGAGAGTTAATTTCAGAAGTACTTGTTTCTGGAACAGTTGCTTCAGTGGTACTTAGGTCAGATTCAGTAGAAGTAGTTTCAGTGATGTTTTCTCTTGTATTGGGGGCGTCGAAAGATTTGTTTTCTTCTGGTTTAGTAATAACTTCATTAGTTGACGAGCTTACGACATCAATTGCGTTTTCTTGGATGCTGTTTTCAACAGTTGGTTCTGAGGTGGGGTGAGTCTGTTCAGCTGCGGACACATAGCCCAAGCTTGCAAAACTAAGTCCTAAAGCTAGACCAGTTACTGCAATGGTTACCCATTGCTTTTTTACTTTGTGAAGTTTAAAGTATACTTTCTTTTCCATGATAATGCTCCTTTCTTTAAACTGAACAATGTTAGCAAGGATATGGTTAACTCATGAGCAAAATTAAGTTAGTGTTACGGATTTCTCATTTACACATTCAGTTTATCATCACATTTTAATAAAATCAAAGAATTATGTAAGCGTTTTTGCTTTTTGTATAAACTCTTTCCAACTCTACTCAAAACAAAACTGATAGTATATGAATGATGAATTTTCATTAAAGAGAGTTAATGATGTATTTGCTTTAAGTTAGCAGCGGATAGATCCTTGAGTAGGGTATTTTTGATATTCATAATATGCTATTCACTGATTTTAGAACGCCACCAAAAAAGCCACTGGCATATAAAACCAATGGCTTTTAACAATCTATTTCTTCTTCCCTAGTACAAAATAGCGGCTAGGGATTTGTTGTGTCAAACTGACGGCGATGGCGATGGTAAAGGAGGCCAGGAAACAAGCTCGTAGGAAGCTGAGGCCTAGGTCTGCATTTCCGATTAAGAGGAAGTAGACCGCACGGTAGAAGCTCATCCCTGGGATGAGTGGGAACATGCTTGAGGCTAGGAAGACTGTAGCTGGACATCTACGGTAGTGAGCCAAAAAGCGTGAGGTGATAGTGACTAATAGGGCAGGGAAGAGGATGGCTAAGACCTCGTGATGGGTATTGTTCCAAATCAAGAGGTAGAGGAGCCATGAGCCCGCTCCTAGGGTTCCGAGGTCCAAGAAGTATTTCTTAGGCACTCGGTAAAGCACGGAGAAGGCTGCTGTCCCTAGTCCTGCCATGAAGGTCTGAATCAAGACCCCCAGCCATGAGGTTGACGGTGTTGAGAATATGCCTGATAACTGTTCCGCAAAGGGGAGGATGGAAATCATGGCAAGAACACCGACAGAGATAGATAGACAAGTGGAGACCCCTGACAACATCAGGGCTAGACCGCTATAGTAGTTGTTCTGGGTGAATTCTCGAATGGCATTTACAAAGTAAGCCCCAGGAATCAAAATCATCAAGGTGCCCAGAATAATCACGCTACGATGTTGCCCGATACCCAAATAATAGAGAATGTTAGCTGATAAAGCGGCAATGGCACTAGAAAGGATAATCTGCAAGAAACTGGTATGAATAAAACGGGAAAAGAGTTGCATGCCAATCCCTACAAAAACTCCCGATATAGCCGCAGCAGTCCCATCAATCCAGCTACTTCCAAGGGCTAGCGAGAAGCTCCCTGCACCAATGACACAGGCTATAATATCCTCTAAAGGACGATAGAAAGTCTTCTGCTCAATGGTTTTCAGCTTTTGGAAAATGCTAGATACAGGCTGATTTGGCTGTTCTGCCAGTTCTCGAGACAGGCGGTTTACTTCCTCTAGTTTACCTAGATGGATAGACGGGACTGAGGTAGCTAGGACACGAGACTCTTTAAGACCTGAGCGGTTGAGTCCAGAAATCATGACTCCTCGATTGACCACATAAGTGGAGAAGTCTCTGATACCAAGAGACTTGGCCATGTGTCCCATGGTGTCTTCGATACGGTAAATCTCGGCACCGCTCTCCATAAGGACACGGCCTGCCTGAAGGACGGCATCCATTTCATTTTTGGTTTCTATTTCTGTCTCTCTTGGAAAATCGATGGTCATTTGAACCTCCTTATCGCTTAATTCGTCATTCCATTATAAGGCTTGAATGGTGGTTTTTCAATAGCTTTGACGACTAAAATAGAACTTTCTATGAGATTTTTCTTCTACTTAATGATAGGGGGCAGGAAAATGGAGGGCTTGCCTTTTGCCTTGCTATTGGTAGAGGCAAATGCTACAATTAAATTATAAAATATATGCGTTTACATATTTTTACGCTACCTTTCTCAAAAAGCTTGCAGTCCTTTATTTATAGGGGTCTTAGCAATTAAAGAAGGGAACAAATGTAAGTGTAAATAGATGATACCTTTGAAAAGGAGGCAATTCCATGAAAAAAATTATCAATAAACCTGAAAATGTTGTGACAGAGATGCTAGATGGTTTGGCTTATGTTCACAGTGATTTGGTGCATCGTGTTGACGGCTTTGACATCATTGTAAGAAATGAGCAGGCTGCTGGTCAAGTTGGTCTCATTTCTGGTGGCGGAAGTGGTCATGAGCCAGCTCACGCTGGTTTTGTAGGTGATGGTATGCTTTCAGCAGCCATCGCAGGTGCAGTATTTACGTCACCAACGCCTGATCAAATTTTGGAAGCTATTAAGGAAGCAGATCAAGGGGCTGGTGTCTTCATGATTGTTAAAAATTACTCTGGGGACATCATGAATTTTGAGATGGCTCAAGAATTGGCTGAAATGGAAGGCATCGAGGTTGCCAGTGTCGTTGTGGACGACGATATTGCTGTGGAAAATAGCCTCTATACTCAAGGTCGTCGTGGGGTTGCAGGTACCATTTTCGTGCATAAGATCCTAGGTCATGCGGCTCGCGAAGGTAAGTCTCTGGCTGAAATCAAAGACTTGGCTGACAAGATTGTTCCTAATATCCACACTATTGGTTTGGCCCTTAGCGGTGCGACAGTTCCTGAGGTCGGCAAGCCTGGTTTTGTCCTAGCAGAGGATGAAATAGAGTACGGTATTGGTATCCATGGTGAACCAGGCTATCGCAAGGAGTCTATGCAACCTTCTCGACAGTTAGCTGAAGAATTGACAGGGAAGCTCCTTGAAGCCTTTGAGGCTAAGTCAGGTGAACGCTATGCCCTTCTCATCAATGGTATGGGTGCGACACCTCTCATGGAGCAGTATGTCTTTGCTAATGATGTAGCAAGCATTCTTGGAGATGCCGGACTAGATGTGGCATATAAAAAATTAGGTAATTACATGACATCTATTGATATGGCAGGCCTCTCATTGACGCTCATGAAGATTGAAGATGAGGCTTGGCTTGAGGCTTTGGAGAGTCCAGTTAAGACTATTGCTTGGTAGTCTGACGTGAGAACTAGAAATTAGGTATATTATGGATAAAACAGTTGCAGTAAAATGGATGCAAGGCTTTAACCAAAAAGTTGAAGCAGAAAAAGACCACTTGTCTGAATTAGACGGTCCTATTGGAGATGGTGATCATGGTGCTAACTTGGCGCGTGGCATGGCGGCAGCCATTGAGGCTATTAACAGCACTGAACCACAAAGTGCAGCAGAAGTGTTCAAGGCGGTGTCTATGGCCTTGATTAGTAAGGTTGGTGGTGCCTCAGGTCCACTTTATGGGTCTGCCTTTATGGGCATGATGAAGGCTGAACAAGCTGGTCAAGATTTGGCAGGAGTGCTTGAGGCAGGTCTCGAGATGATTAAAAAACGTGGCCATGCAGAAGCCGGTGAAAAGACCATGGTTGATGTTTGGCATCCGGTTGTTGAAGCTGTCAAACAAGGACAACTCACCAATGATGTCATTGATCAAGCTGTTCTTTCAACCAAGGAAGTTGCAGCTACCAAGGGACGTGCCTCTTATGTAGGTGAGCGTTCAATTGGTCACATTGATCCAGGCTCTTATTCGTCTGGGCTACTCTTCAAAGCCTTGCTAGAAGCGGAGGGCTAGGATATGCCAGAACTTGGAATTGTGATTGTGTCCCACTCTGCGGATATTGCTAAAGGTTTAGTGAGCCTGATTCGAGAAGTCGCTCCAGATATCCCTTTGACGGCTACAGGTGGTCTGGAAGATGGTGGCTTGGGATCTAGTTTTGACCATGTGCAAGTGGCTGTGGACAGTCAGCCAGCCAACCGACTCTTGGCTTTTTACGACTTGGGCAGTGCACGTATGAATTTGGAAATGCTTGAGGAATTTTCAGACAAGGAAATCCTTATTCAACAGGTACCTCTCATAGAGGGGGCCTATGCGGCTGCAGCCTTGCTTCAGGCAGGAGCGAGTGAGGTTGAAATCTTATCTCAGATTAATGAATTGACTATTCAAAAATAGAATAAAGGAAAACTATGACAAATCAAATTAAGTACAACTGGGCTAGTCTTGGAACTGGCGTTATTGCCAACGAATTGGCACAAGCCTTGGAAGCTCTTGGCGGGAAACTCTATTCCGTAGCCAATCGTACCTACGACAAGGGAGTAGCCTTCGCTGAAAAATATGGCATTGAAAAGGTTTATGAAGAGATTGACCAAGTCTTTGAAGACCCTGAAGTGGATATTATCTATATCTCAACGCCTCACAATACGCATATTAATTACCTTCGCAAGGCCCTCGCAGCTGGCAAGCATGTCCTCTGTGAAAAATCCATCACTCTAAACAGTGAGGAATTGGCAGAAGCTATTCAACTCGCCGAAGAAAATCATGTGAAACTGGCAGAAGCCATGACCATTTTCCATATGCCTATCTATCGAAAACTCTCTGAAATCGTGGAAAGTGGTAAGCTAGGACCTCTCAAGGTCATCCAGATGAACTTCGGTTCTTATAAAGAATATGACATGACCAACCGCTTTTTCAATCGTAACTTGGCTGGTGGAGCTTTACTTGATATCGGTGTCTATGCCCTCTCCTTTGTACGTTGGTTCATGACGTCGCAACCGACAGAGATGGTTTCACAGGTTAAATTAGCTCCAACTGGTGTTGATGAACAAGCGGGTATTCTCCTTACCAATGCAGAAGGGGAAATGGCGACGGTGACGCTAAGTCTTCACGCCAAACAGCCTAAACGTGGCACCATCGCTTATGACAAGGGCTATATCGAACTTTATGAATACCCACGTGGGCAAAAGGCGGTCATCACCTATACGGAAGATGGCTCACAAGAAATCATCGAAGCAGGAGAAACCGCTAAAGCCCTCCAGTATGAGGTTCTGGATATGGAAGCAGCCGTTGCAGGAGAGAATGATTATACCTACCTCAATTACAGCCGAGATGTCATGGAACTTATGACACAACTCCGTAAAGACTGGGGTTTGACCTACCCAGAAGAAGAGTAGGAGTTTTGAAAACAGAGTAAAAAATTAGACTTATGTACTGACTCCAAATAGATATGCTGTCAATTAAAGTGAGTTTTTAGCTCTATATTCCATAGAACTAAGGTTGTTTAATTGATTCTATATAAATACATTTATGTCAAAGGAGAAAGACTATGAGAAATTTTGCAAGTCCGTCGCGTTACATTCAAGGTGAAAATGCCTTATTTGAAAATGCAAAAACCATTTTGGAACTAGGAAGTCATCCTGTACTATTGTGTGATTCAGTAGTTTATGACATTGTGGGTCAACATTTCGAAGAATACCTCGTTCAAAATGGACTTACAGTTGTTCCAGTCTTCTTTAATGGTGAAGCTTCAGATAATGAAATTAATCGTGTGGTAAGCCTGGCCAAAGAAAAGGGCTGTAATTTAGTCATTGGACTAGGTGGTGGTAAGACTATTGATAGTGCTAAAGCCATCGCAGATCTTCTTAAATCACCAGTAGTGATTGCTCCTACCATTGCATCTACAGATGCTCCGGTTTCAGCCTTGTCTGTTATCTATACGGACGAAGGTGCCTTTGAACGCTACATCTTCTATTCTAAGAACCCAGAATTGGTTTTGGTTGATAGTAAGGTTATCTCTCAAGCACCAAAACGTTTGTTAGCATCTGGTATTGCAGATGGCTTAGCAACTTGGGTAGAAGCTCGAGCAGTTATGCAAGCAAATGGTAAAACCATGCTAGGCAAACACCAAACACTTGCTGGTGTTGCCATTGCTGAACGCTGTGAAGAAATCCTTTTTGCAGATGGTTTACAAGCCATGGCCGCCTGTGAAGCAAAAGTTGTAACGCCTGCCCTTGAAAACATCATTGAAGCCAATACCCTTCTCAGTGGTATCGGATTTGAAAGTGGTGGCTTGGCTGCGGCTCACGCCATCCATAATGGTTTCACAGCCCTCACTGGCGATATTCACCATTTGACTCATGGTGAAAAAGTAGCCTACGGAACTCTTGTACAATTGTTCCTAGAAAATCGTCCAAAAGAAGTTTTGGATAAATACATTCGTTTCTATCAACAAATTGGCATGCCAACCACTCTTAAAGAAATGCATCTTGAAAATGCAAGTTACGAAGATCTTCTCAAGGTTGGTCAACAAGCAACAATCGAAGGAGAAACTATTCATCAAATGCCATTTGAAGTGAAGGCTTCTGATATTGCTCAAGCCATCGTTGCTGTAGATGCTTATGTTCATGGATTAGCCTAAGTAAATTTGCTCTTTTGTAGGGAAAGTGCCACCATTCCCGTATAGGAATATTATCCCCCTCAGGCACTTATCCCAACAGGATAGACAAATTCTTATAGGAAAGGGTTCAGTTCTGTATTAGATAGGACTGTGCCCTTTTTACTATTTAAAATCCAATATTTCCAAAGTCCCTCAAAGCGTTTTAAGAACTTTTGAAAACATAAAATATTTTCAAGAAATCTTGATTTAACAGTCATTTCCCTTGTGTAAGCGTTTCAAAAGGTGTATACTATAAATGAAAAGATAGGAAAAGGAGATGAC
>SKEN01001242.1_pt1 | contig 11221 bp, 11 predicted proteins | sample 4826711 | NCBI WGS metagenome assembly SKEN01 (sample SAMN11008808, study PRJNA524170) | human gut metagenome | biome: Human fecal sample; material: Feces; isolation source: fecal sample from pouch patient p39 | host: Homo sapiens | place: Israel: Tel-Aviv | collected 2015-02-10 | reverse complement strand
ACCTTATCGTCATTGATCCGCCAAGCTTTGCTCGAAATAAGAAACGCACCTTCTCAGAAAATAAGTATTACCACAAGTTAATTGCACAGAGTCTTGATATTTTATCAGAGCATGGGACAATCATTGCAAGTACCAATGCTGCTAATATGACCGTGCAACAGTTTAAAAAACAACTGCGTAAGGGCTTGGGAGATGTTTCAGCGGACTTCGTTAACCTGCAACAATTACCAGCGGATTTTACCGTCAATCCTAATGATCCAACATCAAATTATTTGAAAGTATACACAATAAAGGTAAATAAATGAAAATTGTAGTTCCGATTATGCCAACTAGTTTAGAGGAGGCACAAGCGCTTGAACTGTCTCGTTTTGAGGGGGCAGACATTATTGAATGGCGTGCAGATTTTTTAGATAAGGATAGTATCTTAACGGTTGCTCCGGCTATTTTCGAGAAATTCGCAGGCTTTGAGATTGTCTTTACCATCCGTACGACGCGTGAGGGTGGCAAGCTTGAGTTAACGGATGCGGAATACGTCGCACTAATTAAGGATGTAGCTGCTATCTATTCGCCAGATTATATTGATTTTGAGTATTTCACACGTAAGGCTGTCTTTGACCAAATGCTCGAATTTTCAAACTTGGTTTTGTCTTATCATAACTTTGAGGAGACACCTGAAAACCTTATGGAACTTTTATCTGAGATGACCAACTTGACGCCAAGAGTTGTTAAAGTAGCCGTTATGCCTAAGAATGAACAAGATGTCCTTGATCTTATGAATTTCACACGCGGCTTTAAGGCCTTTAACCCTGAACAAGAGTTTGTAACTATGTCAATGGGTAAGTTAGGTCGTTTGTCACGTTTGGCGGGAGACTTGGTGGGGTCATCATGGACTTTTGCTAGTCTTGACAATACCAGCGCACCGGGTCAAGTTGCTCTTGCGGACATGTGTAGGATTAGGGAGGTTTTGGATGCGGATTGATGGACACACACGCTTAGCAGCTGTTGTTGCCAGTCCTATCAAGCATTCAATTTCTCCTTTCATTCATAATTTAGCTTTCGAAAAAACACATGTTAATGGGGTTTATGTAGCTTGGGAAATTCCAGAGTCAGACCTGGCTGAGACAGTTGAAAATATTAGACGTTACAATATGTTCGGTATCAACTTGTCTATGCCATATAAGGAAAAGGTAATTCCATTTTTGGATGGTCTTAGTCCTGAAGCTCAACTGATTGGTGCAGTCAATACGGTTGTCAATCGTGATGGTCGTTTGATCGGCCATAATACAGATGGCTTTGGCTTTTTTGCTAGTTTAAAGAACTTTAATCCTAAGGATACTCATATTATGATTTTGGGGGCTGGTGGTGCGGCTAAATCTATTGTGACACAGGCAGTTCTTGATGGTGCAAAAAAAGTTAGTATCTATGTTCGGCCCCAATCCTTGGTCAAGGCAAAAGAAAACTTTAGAACCTTGCTTGATCAAACCGATTGCTATTTAGAATTTCATGATTTAACTGATGCTGACCACTTCCAAAAGGAATTAAGGCAAACCGATTTATTGGTCAATGCGACTAGTGTGGGTATGGATGGTGAGTCATTGCCCATTTCTATAGATACAAGCTTCCCTAAGGAACTCTTAGTTGCGGATATCATTTACCAGCCTTTTGAAACACCTTTCTTGGCCTTGGCAAGGAAACAAGAGATAGAGGCTGTGAATGGACTAGGCATGTTACTTTATCAAGCAGCAGGTGCCTTTAAATTATGGACAGGCGAGAATATGCCAACAGGTGCTATTTGGCAGGAATTAGAAAACATATACAATAGCTAGGAGGGGTCGACGATGAAACTAGAGGTAAATTTAAAACAAAACCCTTATGACATTATCATTGAAAAGGGAGCTCTTAAAGGGGTAGGACAATGGGTCAAGTCACTTTGGGAACCACAAAAGATTGCGCTTATTACGGACAATCATGTGAGAGGCCTATATGCAGAAAAAGTTAAGCTTAGCTTGGAAAACGAAGGTTTTGAGGTTGTCGTTTTTGATTTTCTAGAAGGTGAAGCGAGTAAAAATCTTAAGACTGTTAATAAGGCTTATGAGTTTTTGATTAAGAATGGCATGACTCGTAGTGATGGCATTCTTGCTCTTGGTGGTGGCGTTGTTGGTGATTTGGCAGGCTTTGTCGCTTCGACCTATATGCGTGGCATTCACTTCGTTCAGGTTCCAACTAGTCTAACTGCCCAAGTGGATTCATCTATTGGTGGTAAGACAGGTGTGAACACACCATTTGCTAAAAATATCGTGGGAACTTTCGCTCAGCCTGATGGGGTTTTGATTGACCCTAATGTCCTTGAGACACTTGGTAAACGTGAATTGATTGAAGGTATGGGTGAGGTTGTCAAATACGGATTGATTGACGATCCTGAACTTTGGCACCTCCTTGAAAGCATTGATGGTTCGGTTCACAGTATCCTAGAAAACTCAGAAACTATCATTTACCGTTCATGTAACGTTAAGCGTAAAATTGTGGTTGAAGATGAGTTTGAAGGTGGTGTCCGTATGTACCTAAACTTTGGTCATACGATTGGGCATGCCGTTGAACAAACAGCTGGTTACGGTAAAGTCATGCACGGTGAAGCGGTGGCTATCGGAATGGTTCAGATTTCACGAGTTGCTGAGGAAAAAGGCCTCATGCCTAAGGGGATCACACGTCAAATTGCTGAGATGTGTGTCAAATTTGGCTTGCCAGTAGACTATGAGCCATGGCGTGTTGAGGAGCTTTATACAGCTCTCACACATGACAAAAAAGCCCGTGGTAATAGCATTAAGACGGTTATCGTTCCAGAGATTGGTAAGGCAGCTATCAATCAAATTCCTTTAGTTGAAATGAAAGAGTACTTGGAGAAATAAATGAGATATTTAACAGCAGGTGAGTCTCACGGCCCACGTTTAACAGCAATTATCGAAGGTGTTCCAGCAGGTCTTCCCTTGACGGCTGAAGATATCAATGGCGATTTGAAACGTCGTCAAGGTGGCTATGGTCGTGGTGGCCGTATGAAAATTGAGTCTGATAAGGTTGAAATCACTTCTGGTGTTCGTCATGGGAAAACAACAGGGGCTCCAATCACCCTTCATGTTATCAATAAGGACCATCAAAAATGGTTGGACATCATGGCTGTGGAAGACATTGAAGACCGTTTGAAAACCAAACGTAAAATCACTCACCCACGTCCAGGACATGCTGACTTGGTTGGTGGAATGAAGTACCGTTTCGATGACTTGCGTAATTCATTGGAACGTTCTAGTGCGCGTGAGACAACTATGCGTGTGGCAGTAGGTGCTGTCGCTAAACGTATCTTGGCTGAGCTTGATATTGAAATTGCTAACCATGTTGTTGTCTTTGGTGGTAAGGAAATTGATGTGCCTGAGAATTTGACAGTCGCTCAAATCAAGGAATTGGCTCAACAATCAGAGATTTCAGTTGTTAACCAAGAACGTGAACAAGAAATTAAAGATTACATTGACCAAATCAAAAAAGAGGGAGACACAATCGGTGGTGTCGTTGAAACTGTTGTTGGCGGCGTCCCTGTTGGCCTTGGTTCTTATGTCCAATGGGATACCAAACTTGATGCTAAGATTGCTCAAGCAGTGGTATCCATCAATGCCTTCAAGGGTGTAGAATTTGGTCTTGGTTTCAAGGATGGCTACCTCAAGGGCTCTCAAGTGATGGACGAGATTCTCTGGAATGAAGAGGACGGCTATACGCGTCGCACTAACAACCTTGGTGGTTTTGAAGGTGGTATGACCAACGGGCAACCGATTGTGGTTCGTGGGGTTATGAAACCTATTCCAACCCTTTACAAGCCATTGATGTCAGTAGATATCGAAACACATGAACCTTACAAGGCAACAGTTGAGCGTTCAGATCCAACGGCCTTGCCTGCAGCGGGTGTCGTTATGGAATCCGTAGTTGCTACAGTCGTAGCCAATGAAATCTTGGACAAATTCTCTTCTGATAACATGGAAGAATTGAAAGAAGCGGTAGCACGTCACCGTGACTATGTGAAAAACTTTTAAGCAGCATCAGACAATAGATGGGAGTAGTAATGAGTAAGAAAACTATTTATATCGCAGGATTGGGCTTGATTGGTGGCTCCTTGGCCTTAGGGATTAAAAGGGACCACCCTGATTATGAGATTCTTGGATATAATCGCTCTGACTATTCTCGAAATATTGCACTTGAGCGTGGCATCGTTGACCGTGCAACAAGTGATTTCAAAGAATTTGCTCCCCTCGCGGATGTTATTGTCCTTGCAGTGCCAATTAAGCAAACGGTGGCCTACTTGAAGGAGTTGGCTGACCTGGATCTCAAAGATGATGTCATCATCACAGACGCAGGGTCTACTAAGTTGGATATCGTTGAGGCAGCTGAACGTTACCTAACTGGTAAAAATGTTCAGTTTGTGGGTTCTCACCCTATGGCTGGTTCCCATAAATCAGGGGCTATTGCAGCTGACGTGACACTTTTCGAAAATGCCTATTATATTTTCACACCGACGAGTCTAACAAGAGAGACAACTATCCCTGAACTTAAGGACATCTTGTCAGGGCTTAAGTCACGATTTGTGGAGATTGATGCGGCTGAACATGACCGTGTAACCAGTCAAATCAGTCATTTTCCACATCTTTTGGCTTCTGGTCTTATGGAGCAAGCTGCTGACTACGCGCAGGCTCACGAGATGACCAATCACTTTGCGGCTGGGGGCTTCCGAGATATGACCCGTATTGCAGAAAGTGAACCTGGCATGTGGGCTTCCATTCTCATGACCAATGGGCCAGCTGTTTTGGATCGTATTGAAGATTTCAAAAAACGTTTGGACCATGTGGCCGACTTGATTAAGGCTGAAGATGAGAATGCCATTTGGGAGTTCTTTGACAACGGTCGTAAGAAACGTAAAGAGATGGAAATTCACAAAAAGGGTGGCGTGGAAAGTGCCTTCGATATTTTCGTGGATGTGCCTGACCGAGAAGACGTTATCCTTAGCATTATGGAATTGCTACGAGGAACGTCTTTGGTTAACCTTCGTATTAATGAGGAAAATCGTGAGGATATTCACGGTATCCTCCAAATTACTTTTAAAAATGAAAAAGATCGTACACATGCTAAGACTGTTATTGAAGCCAATACGGATTATCATGTGGTGATCGCCTAGGAGAATAAAATGACAAATATTTATGATTTAGCAAATGAGTTGGAACGTGGCATTCGTGCCCTTCCTGAGTACAAAACTTTGGTAGAGAAAAAAGAAGCGATTGCAGCTGATGCTGAGGCTAGCGCTCTTTTCAAAGAGTTTACTGATTTCCAAGAGGATTTCTATGCTAAAATGCAAGCTGGTACAATGCCAACAGCAGAAGAACAAGCTGCTGTTCAAGAATTGGGTCAAAAGGTAGAAGCTAATGCCCTTTTGAAAGAATACTTGACTGCACAACAAGGTTTGTCTGTTTATTTGAACGATATTGAACGTATCATCTTCAAACCTTTGCAAGAATTGAATAGTTAATCAAAGAGGGTGTGTCAATTGACAGGCCCTTTTCTGCATTCAAAAGAGATTGTCTAAGGAAGAAGCTAGAAATATTAAGGAGGAAAATGATGAGTCGTAAGATTGGAATTATTGGTATGGGAAATGTTGGAGCTGCAGTAGCTCATGGAGCAATTGCTCAAGGCTTGGCTGATAGTTATGTCTTTATAGATATCAATGAGAAGAAGGCCGAGGCAGATGCCCAAGATTTTAAGGATGCTATGGCAAATCTACCTAGCTATGCAAACATTGTTGTCAATGATTATGCAGCACTTGAAGATGCTGATGTGATTATTTCATCTCTTGGAAACATTCAGTTACAGCATAATGCTGGTGAGGACCGCTTTGCTGAATTTCCATTTACTCGAGAAGCCGTTTATCAGGTTTCTCAGGAACTTAAAAAATTGGATTTTAAAGGCATACTCTTGGTTATCTCGAATCCTGTAGATGCTGTATCAGCCCTCTATCAGGAATTCACAGGCTGGCCAAGAGAACGTGTGATTGGGACAGGGACTCTACTCGATACTGCGAGAATGAAGGCGGCGGTAGGAGATGATTTATCAGTCAATCCAAAATCAGTATCTGGCTACAATCTTGGCGAACATGGGAATTCCCAATTTACTGCCTGGAGTCAAGTCAAGGTTAAAGGGCAAGACATTACAGAATTGACCAGCGAAGAAGAACGTCAAAATCTCTTTATGGCTTCCATGAAGGGTGGTCATAAGGTTTTTTATGGTAAGGGCTATACTTCATACGGTATTGCCAGTGCTGCTCTTCGTTTGGTGACTATTATCCTTTCGGATGCTCAAGAAGAAGTGGCAGTATCAAGCTATCAAGAAGCCTATCAAACCTATCTTGGCTATCCAGTCATCCTAGGGCGTCATGGGGTGGCTGCTCCAGTTCGCTTGTCTTTGTCGGCTGAGGAAAAAAATCTTTTGCAGGAGTCTGCTAACTTGATTCGGAACCGTGTTCAAGAGGCGGTTGCCTTCTTGAAAGAAAAGTATGGCAATACAAGCGAGTGAATATTTTGACAATTCAGTCTATGGTTAGGCTTTCAAATATGGTATAATGGGAATAACTATAAAATTTTTAGGAGTAACCTATGAAACTAGAAACCAAGGCTCAAGGTCTTCATGGCAGCTTGCGCATCCCTGGTGACAAGTCAATCAGTCACCGTTCTATCATGTTCGGAAGTCTTGCCAAAGGTGTGACAACTGTTCGTGATATTTTACGAGGTGAGGATGTCCTCTCAACTATGCAGGTCTTCCGTGATTTGGGTGTGACTATCGAGGATGATGGTGATGTGGTACGCATTCACGGTGTTGGTTTTGATGGTCTCAAGGCTCCTCAAAACAAGTTGGACATGGGGAACTCTGGAACATCGATTCGTTTGATTTCAGGTGTGCTTGCAGGTCAAGATTTTGATGTGGAAATGTTTGGAGATGATTCCCTTTCAAAACGTCCGATGGACCGTGTGACCATTCCATTGCGTCAGATGGGTGTAGAGGTTTCTGGTCAAACAGACCGTGATTTGCCACCATTGAAAATGCACGGTAGCAAGTCCCTTAAACCTATTCATTACCAATTGCCTGTGGCCTCTGCTCAGGTAAAATCTGCTCTTATTTTTGCAGCGCTTCAAGCTGATGGCGAATCTGTCATCATTGAAAAGGAAAAAACACGTAATCATACGGAAGATATGATTCAGCAGTTTGGTGGTCAGCTTCAAGTAGATGGCAAGGAAATTCGTATTTCTGGTGGCCAAAGCTTTACTGCTCAAGAAGTAGTGGTTCCAGGTGACATTTCTTCAGCGGCCTTTTGGTTGGTAGCAGGACTCGTGGTGCCTAACTCTAAGATTGTCTTGGAAAATGTCGGTATCAATGAGACGCGTATGGGTATCATTGATGTGATCAAAGATATGGGTGGTAAGATTACCCTTTCAGATATTGATCAAGTTGCCAAATCTGCGACTATTACGGTTGAAACTTCAGAACTTAAAGGAACTGAAATTGGTGGAGATATCATTCCACGTTTGATTGATGAACTTCCGATTATCACACTCTTGGCGACACAAGCCCAAGGTAAGACAGTGATTCGTGATGCTGAAGAACTCAAGGTCAAAGAAACCGACCGTATTCAGGTGGTGGCAGATGCCTTGAATGCTATGGGGGCTGATATTGTTCCAACAGAGGATGGTATGATTATCACTGGTAAGACCGCTCTTCATGGAGCAGAGGTCAATACCTTTGGTGACCACCGTATTGGTATGATGACAGCTATTGCTGCCCTCTTGGTTCAAGATGGTGAGGTTGACTTGCAACGTGCGGAAGCTATCAATACAAGTTACCCAAGCTTCTTTAGTGACTTGGAAGGATTGCTCAATGGCTAAAGTTTTATTGGGCTTTATGGGAGTTGGTAAGAGTTCCGTCGCCCCATACCTGGATGGTCGTTTCGTGGATATGGATCAGGTCATCGAGGAGAAAATCGGCATGTCCATTGCTGATTTTTTTGCAAAAGAAGGTGAGGCAGCCTTTCGTCAGATTGAGTCTGAGACTTTGGAAGAACTTCTTCAAGAGGGAGATGATGTCATCATCTCTACTGGAGGTGGTGTCGTTGTAACAGAGCGTAATCGTCAGCTCTTGGCCAAGAATCGTAAGCATAACGTTTGGCTCCATGCTTCTTTCGATGTGGTCTATGATCGCATTGAAAAGGATACCAAAAATCAACGCCCACTCTTTCTCAATCATTCAAAAGAGGATTTTAAGGTTATTTATGACGGTCGAATGGCACTCTATCAAGATTTAGCAGATTTGGTTGTCACAGTTGATAACCGAACGCCAGAAGAAGTAGCAAGGTTTATCAAATGTATGTAGGTTATTTGGGCCCAAGTGGGTCGTTTACACATAATGCAGCCTTAAAGGCTTTTCCTGAGGCAGAATTGGTTTCATTAGGTACCATTACTGAGGTCATTAAGTCTTATGAAGAGGGACGTGTGGATTACGCGGTCATTCCGGTGGAAAATTCCATTGAGGGCTCTGTTCATGAGAGTTTAGACTATCTCTTCCATCAGGCCGATATTCGTGCTGTGGCAGAGATTGTTCAGCCCATCAAGCAGCAGTTGATGGCCACTAAACATCATGAGAAAATTGAGAAAATCTTCTCACACCCACAGGCCATTGCCCAAGGGAAAAAGTATATTAAACAGCATTTTCCACATGCCAAGATTGAGACAACAGCAAGTACAGCCTTTGCGGCTCGTTTTGTCGCTGATAATCCAGATCAGCCTTATGCGGCAATCGCTCCTCACGCAGCTGCTAAGGAATACGGTCTACAAATATTGGCTAAGGATATCCAAGAGATTGAAAAGAATTATACCCGTTTTTGGGTGCTGGGGAACACTGTTCCTGAGATTCCGCTCAATCAGATTGATTGTAAATTAACGCTGGCCTTGACCCTGCCTGACAATATGCCAGGGGCACTTTACAAGGCCCTATCGACCTTTGCCTGGCGAGGCATTGACTTGACCAAGATTGAAAGCCGTCCGTTGAAGACGGTACTTGGCGAGTATTTCTTCATTATTGATTGTGATTATACAAAGGAAAAGTTGGCTCAGTTCGCTCTTGAAGAGCTAACTGCAGTTGGAATTGGATATAAAATCTTGGGTGCTTACCAAGTCTATGAAATTTAAAGGGAAATCTTATGACCAAATCTAACAATGGGCCGTTTACACATCATGAACGGTTACGTTACAGCTATCTTTTAAAAAATCTTGCTCACCTGAATGGACAGCAGGCTTCAGAATTCAATTATCTACAAGGAAAGTTAGATGCCTATGAAGCTGAGCGGAGGTATCAAGCGCAAAGAGAGGACTATCAAGCAGCGTGGCGCCAGCCTTATGATAATCGTTTTGACTACTATCAAGAGCGTGATTATGAGGCTGCCAATCAGCTAACGGAGGAAGGACTACCCATCTATCGAGAGGAAGTTGCTCAAAGTAAACCTAAACGTAAAAAGGTTCAAAGACAAGCGTCCCCTTCAGCAACGTCGGCTCCAAAGTCCAAGTCGCAAGTAGCCAAGAAGAAGCGACCAAAGAAAAAGAGAAGGCTCAAGAAGGTTGTCAAGCTAGTACTTAGTTGCTTGAGTCTTGGAGTTGTGTTCCTAGTGATAGCCATGGCTTATCAATTTTACAAGGGAACAGACCTTTCTGCTGCGGGTAATAATGGTAAATCCTACCAGCCTGCCATAGTTGAGACCTTTAATGGCAAGGATACCAAGGATGGGGTCAATATCCTTATTCTTGGTTCTGACCAGCGCGTTAGCCAAGAATCTACCGATGCTAGAACAGATTCCATTATGGTGGTCAATGTGGGCAATAAAGAAGGTAAGATTAAGATGGTTAGCTTTATGCGAGACACCTTGGTCAATATCAAGGGGGCCTCAGAAACCGACTATTCTCAGGACTTGAAACTCAATACGGCCTTCAATATTGGTGAGCAAAATAATCATCAAGGGGCAGAGCTCATGCGTGAGACGCTCAAACGAAACTTTGATATTGATATCAAGTACTATGCCATGGTTGACTTTGAAACCTTTGCGACAGGGGTTGATACCCTCTTCCCAAATGGTGTAGAAATCAATGCGAAGTTTGCGACCATTGATGGTAAAAAAGTATCTTCGGTTCAAGTTCCAGATGATTTGAAGATGGACAAGAACGGTCACGTGCCAAATCAAACCATTAAAGTTGGTAAGCAAGATATGGATGGCCGCACCCTTCTGAATTATGCCCGTTTTCGTAAGGATGACGAGGGCGACTTTGGGCGGACGAAACGTCAACAACAAGTGATGCAAGCGATTATGTCAGGCGTTAAGAGCCCATTAACTCTCTTTACTGGTAGTTCAGCTCTTGGCACGATCAAAGGCGTAACCTCTACTAATGTCAGTGACTTCTTTATGTTGACACATGCGCCAGGCTTGGCTTTAGATGCAGCTAAGGGGATTGAAAGCTATACAGTACCAGAAAATGGTGATTGGGTTGATGCCCTTGACCAGTATGGTGGTTCTGGATTATTGATTGATTTTGATAAATACCAAGCTAAGTTGAAAAACTTGTTGGGCTAATAAGCACTATTAATTAAAATGAAAAGTCTAGCGTTTAGCTAGGCTTTTTGATAGCAGTGAAAATACGTAAGCAAGCAAAAAGCCTGCCATTGATATGACAAGCTTTTTTGAAGACTAACCTTTATCGGCCCCAGCAGTAATCCCATTGACATAGAATTTTTGCATGAAGATGAAGAGCAAGGTAATCGGAATCGCGATGATCACACAACCTGCGATAAACTGAGTAAAGTAGGTAGTTGCAGAGCTTTTGGAGTTAAAGACCATTGTATAAAGGCCGTAAGCAATGGTGAATGATTTCGAATCATTGTTACCTAGGATAATACCTGAGAAGATAAAGTCTGTCCACGGTGCAATGAAAGCCATCAGGGCTGTATAGACGATAATCGGTTTTGAAAGTGGCAAGGTAATATTGGTAAAGACTTGCCACTTGTTAGCCCCGTCTATTTTAGCCGCTTCATCGATTGATGCTGGAATTGTATCAAAGAATCCTTTAGCGATGTAGAAACCAAGTCCTGCACCACCTGCATAAAC
>SKEN01000210.1_pt6 | contig 11306 bp, 7 predicted proteins | sample 4826711 | NCBI WGS metagenome assembly SKEN01 (sample SAMN11008808, study PRJNA524170) | human gut metagenome | biome: Human fecal sample; material: Feces; isolation source: fecal sample from pouch patient p39 | host: Homo sapiens | place: Israel: Tel-Aviv | collected 2015-02-10 | reverse complement strand
GGTTTCGCTTGCATCAAAATACCTGTGATGATGCCATTGATAGCAACCGATTTCCCACTCCCTGTCGATCCCGCAATTAATAAATGCGGCATTTTTGATAGATCCGCAGTTTGAACCATCCCTGAAATATCTCGACCTAAAGGTACTTCTAATAGTTTATCTGGATGACTTGGTTGTGCCTCAACAATATCTCTAAAGGATACTGTACTAATTGCACTATTAGGAACTTCAATCCCGATTAGTGATTTCCCAGGAATCGGGGCCTCCATACGAACATCTTTGGCCGCAAGCGCTAAAGCAATGTCATCCGTCAAGTTAACAATTTTGCTAACTTTTACCCCAACAGCGGGTTGAACTTCAAATTTTGTGACAGATGGTCCTAAACTAGCTTTGACTACTTTAGCATCAACACCAAAACTCTTGAAGGTTTGTTCTAAGACGCCAATGTTTTTTTCGATTTTTTCATATTCACCACTTTGATCCGTTGCTTGAATTGTATCTAACAAATCAGTTGGTGGTAGTTGATAATCACGGTCTTCCACTTCTTCAGAAATTTCAAATTCGAGAACACCAGCTTCATCTGCCGCCTCTTCTTCTTGCTCTCGTTGCGGTTTTGTTGCTGCAATTGGTGGTACAGGCATCGCCTGATTTTGCTGTTGAAACGAATCAATTTGAACAGGCGTTGGTGCGGCCGGTTCTTCCACCATTGGTTGGTGGGTTTCAACTGGTGTTTTTGTTAAGCGCTCGGCTGCCGCTTGTTCCATACGTTCCCGCTCTTGTAATTTTTGTTGGGCAGCGGCTTCAATTTTTGCTTGGCGTTCTGCAGCCTTAGCTTCTTTCTTCGCTGCTCGCTTCGCCTCTTTTTCTTCTTGTCGCGCCTGTGATTTTGCCGAAACATGACTTAGGCGGTCTTGAATACTTTGGAAATGATCAACAATTTGCTGAAAATCCCACATACTCATCAAGAAAATACCCGCTAACAGTAGCAAGGTGGCAATTAAATAGCTCCCAAATTGTGCCACCAAAAAGTACGTTCCTTGATAAAGCAGCGCGCCAATCATACCGCCCCCTACGTTTTGCGTCACTTGGTTAGCTTTTAAATCGCTTTGCAAAAATTCCCAAGTGTTACCTAAAATATCTGGTTGACTGCCACTAACATTTCGAAACATAAAGGCATGGAAAAATAACAAAACACTAATATAAATCAGAACAGCCCCAAAAATAGGGCGCCCTCTTTTTAACGGAAAATCTTTCCCATAAATCATGACTAATAAGCCATACAGGATTAGTAAAATCGCTGCAAATGGAAAGGTATTACCTACAACTAAGCGTAAACAATTCGCTAATAACGTGCCTAAAAACCCTAAGCGAAAGAGTCCAAAGACACCGAATAAAATAAAAATCAGGCCAAGAAACATATAATTTAAACGTTCTTGTTGTTGCTGTTGTTTTTTGGTCTTTTTCTTTGTCGTACTTTTTTTCTTATTTGTTGCTCTTTTTTGTGCCATTTAACTTCCCTCTTTCCATCACTTCTCATTATACATAAAAATGGAATCGAACAAAAGTGCCCACCTCATTTTACTTGAAAAATCATGGAAATTTTTTAAAAACTTTCATTTAAGAAAAATGAGCGTGGGACAAAAATCACTTTGAATTTTTGCTCCACGCTCAAAAACTGATAAACGGCGGGAACAGAACCAACTCCTTCGGAAATAAGCCGAAATTCTCCAAAAATTAAAGAGCAATTTTCGGAAATTTCTTCTTATTTCTCGGAGCTAAACGGTTCTGTCCCGACCTCATTATTTCTTATTTTGCTGATTCTTAATGGTATAAGTCGAAACGACCTTTAGCCATCATTTCTTTGGTACCACCTGTTTCAAAGAGCGCTTTGTTCATGATAATTTTTTTCATGAATGAAGCTGGGTATCCTTTAATGTCTGTTTTACCAACAATTCCTAAAGCACGTGTATTTCCGACAGAACAAACAGAACCTTGTGATTTAAAGCTGAAAGGTTTAGTTGCTTCCCCTTTCAATTGTGCTTGAATATTTTTAGCAGCATGAGCGCCCATCTTCAAGGCGATTTGTGCTGTTGTTGGGTAAGGTCGATTGGTTTCTGTATCCATCACTGCTGAGCAGTCACCAATAATATAGACGTTGCTATGGTTCGCATCTGTTAAATCTGGTTGAACCATGACACGACCACGACGAGCTTCAAATCCAGAATCGCCTACAACGTGGCTTCCACTAACACCCGTTGTCCAAATAATTGTTTTAGCAGAAAGTTCTGCCAAGTCGCCTGCTTCGTTATCTTGATAAACAACTGCGCCTGGTTTGATTTCTTTAATCGGTTTACCTAATAATAAATGAATAGCTGAATCTTTTAATAATTGCACACCATAGTTCGCAAGTTTTTCGTTAAACATCGGCAATAGGCGAGTAACTGCTTCGACACAATAAATTTGGATTTGATCTGCTGAGACACCTGCGATTTCAGCAAATTTTGGTTTGTTTTCAACAAGAGAACCTAATAATTCAATCCCTGTAAAGCCTGCTCCACAGACAACAATTTTTAAGAATTCTTCGTTTTGAGTTGCTTTGTATTGACGCATTTGTTCTTGGATATGTTCATACACGTTTAAAGCCGTTTTCACATCTACCATTTGTAGAGCATGTTCTTGCACACCAGGGATACCAAATGATTCTGATTCAAACCCAAGAGAAACAACTAAGTAATCATAATTGATTGTTTGGCCATCTTCTAAAGCAACTGTTTGTGTTGCAGCATCAATTGTTTTAACTGTTCCTTGGATAAAGGTGGTCATTTTTTCATCGACAACATCCATAATATTGTATGTGATTTTTTCAGCTGGTTGTGTTCCAGCAGCAACTTCATGCAAGTCCGTTGCTTCGTAGTGATAGTTATTACGATCCACTAAAGTAATTTCGACGTCTTTGGCGCCTTTTTGTAATTCGCGTAATGTTTTTAAGCCTGCGTAACCAGCACCTAAAATAACAACATGTTTCTTATTCATTTTGATTCCCTTCCACTCTATAAAAAATTTACAGCCACCACAAACCTATGGCAAAAAATAGCACTTGTGCAGTTGCTCCCACAGCTAAGATCTTCACAGCACAAACAAATGTTTTACTCTTCACTTGTTCCTTCAGTAAGGCTTGGGTTTGTTTCCGTACAAAAGGTAAAGTTAAAAGCATGAGTAACATTGTTGGCGGCGTCAATCCTAAACCGACAGCTAACAAAATGGCTAACATTGCTATTGTATTTAATCCGACGAATAATTTCAAAGAACTTGCTTTGCCAAGGTAATGAACTAATGTATATCTCTTGTTATTTTCATCTTCCTCTAAGTCACAGATATTATTTGCTAACATTAAGTTAGCAATGTAACAAGTGTTAGGTAAGGCGACTAAGAAAATCCCCCATAAATTAGCTGCTGACCAATTGAAAACTTCAAACGTATTAATGTAGACACAAATAAGGGTAATCATGAACCCCATTGTAAATCCTGAGAAAACTTCCCCTAATGGTAGACTGGATAAAGGTTTCGGTCCTGATGAATAAAAAATACCAATTAAGTAACAATAAAGACCCATAATTAATAACGGCCAGCCGACAATAAATGACAACCCAATCCCCATTAAAGCAGAAACGAGAATCATCCAAAAAATCATTTTGCGTATTAATGGCAAAGATAAATTTTCTCGACCGATAATATTCGTTTTTTCCTTATAATCATGAACTTCTGTGGCATGATGGTAATCATTATAATTATCTAAAATATCGACCGCCATATTGAAAATAAACATCGCAATGAAAAAAATTAAAACATAGCCGACATGGAGCCGCCCATATTGGTACCAACTAAAACAAATTCCTAACAAAAATGGCAAAACACTAGCTGTTTTTGCTTTTAATTCTACTAATTCAAAAAATATTTCTCGATTCAAACTATCCCTCCGCTACTTTTTTACAAACTTTGTTACTTTTAAAACTTAATTACTGTATTTCTGTCGCCAATTCGTATACAATCAAATAGTATTGAACCACTGAAAGGATCGTAGTATATTTATGAACACATTTTGGAAGTCGTTTCCTGACGTTGAACGTTCTTTAACGGAAACATGTGAATTAATTGAACAAACGTTGCATACACGCAACGAAGACATTGAAGAAGCCTTAGTAACTTTGGCTCGTTCTGGCGGCAAATTATTACGCCCCGCTTTTTTCTTTCTTTTTGCTCAACTGGGTGATGAAGAAAAACAAGAGAAACAACAACTATTAAAAATAGCTGCATCTTTGGAAATCCTACATATGGCTACGTTGATTCACGATGACATTATTGACGATTCTCCATTGCGCCGAGGCGCTGTGACTATTCAATCACAATATGGTAAAGACGTGGCTGTTTACACAGGTGATTTACTATTCACTGAATTCTTTACTTTGATTGCAGATGCCATGAATGGCTCTGAATTTATGAAAATCAATGCACAAGGAATGAAACGGTTATTACTTGGTGAACTCGATCAAATGAGTCATCGATTTGACCGCCGCATGTCGATTCCTGCTTATTTAAGAAGTGTCAACGGCAAAACAGCCGAACTTTTTTCACTAAGCTGTCTTGAAGGGGCCTATTTCGGTCATAGTTCAAAAGAAGTCCAACGTTTAGCTAAACGAATTGGCCGTCATATTGGCATTGCTTTTCAAGTCTATGACGATATTTTAGATTATACTGCCGACACGGAAACTTTGAAAAAGCCCGCTTTAGAAGACTTGTCACAAGGTGTTTATACGTTACCCCTTCTCTTCGCTTATCAAGCAGCACCTGACGTATTCAGCCCTTATTTGGATAAAGGACGCGCCATTACCTTAGAAGAGGCAGCTGAAGTTGCGGCGCTAGTTAATGACTATCATGGCGTTACAGAAGCACAAGCTTTTGCTAAAAAAGTAACCAACAAAGCAATCACTGATATTCAACAATTGCCTGATGGCACAGCAAAAGAAACCTTACTTTCCTTAACTGAGCTCTTATTACATCGTTCATTTTAAACGTTTTATAGAAGAATTGCCATTAATTGAAATAGAAAAACGACTGATTGTTTGTTTAATCAACAACCAGTCGTTTTTTTATTCCTCGAAAGAACTAATGCCACGATCAATTCGGTAAAGTTTCTGATAATGCGCATTGGTTGCAAGTAATTCCTCTGGCGTACCACTCATCTCTAATTGACCATCTTCAATAAAGATCACTTGATCCATCAAAGTTACGCCTTGCAAATGGTGGGTAATCCAGATGACGGTTTTATCTTTTAATGCCTCAAAAAAGGTTTCCAGCAATTGCTGTTCTGTAATTGGATCTAAACCAGTAGTTGGTTCGTCTAATAACACAATCGGTGTATCTTGCAAAAGAATCCGCGCTAGCGCCAAGCGATGTCGTTCGCCACCAGAAAAACGCAAACCTGCTTCATCCACCATTGTTTGTAAACCTTCTGGTAATTGGGCAACCATTTCTTTTAAGCCAACTTTTTCTAAAACCGCCCAAACTTCTGCTTCGCTCGCTTCTTCTCTACCAATCCGAATATTATTTAAAATGGTTGTTCGAAATAGGTACGGTGCTTGGTGCATAACCCCAATATATTCAGTCATCGTCTCACCAAATGCCTCAGTTGGGATGTTTCCTAAAAGGATTTCTCCCGAAGTAGGTCGTAAATCACCACGAATGAGCGAAGCCAACGTACTCTTTCCGGAACCACTGCGCCCTAAAATCGCTAATTTTTGTTTTTCAGGAATTGTTAACGATAAGTCATTTAATACCTTTTTCGCTTGATTTTCATATGCAAAAGACAAATGTTCTATCGATAAACTGGTGCCATTTGGCTGAACAGGCGTTTCTGTTGAGCCGTCTTCCCCTTCAGGAAGCTCATTAAAACGACGAATGGAATCCTTATAAATCGTTGTTTCCTGTGCTGCAGCAGGTAGCGGAGCAAAAGCATCAATTAACGGAAAAACGGTTAAAACAAAGGCACCAATCCAATTGGCTGCGCCCCCATGATTACCTGGAAACCGCACACTAGTCCAAGCTAAGACAGCAATCGCAATCACACCGAACAGAAGTTGTAAAACAAAGTCTCGGCCACGGTTAAATTGCTTCATTTTTTCATCTAATACACGAACGTTTGCTTCATCTGTTTCATAACGAGCAACGAATTCAGAGCCTCGTTGACTAAATACCCAATCAGACACACCTAGAATATTGTCGGTTAGTGTTTGATATAACTCATTTTTGGCATATTTATGTTTTTCTTGACGCGCACCATTCACCAGAACTGAAACAAGTGGCAATAGAAAAACAATCACTCCTAACATCAGTAACATGCATAAAGCAAACCACCAAGAAAAGAAACCTAACGCAATCACTAAAAAGATATACAAAATCCAAGCAATAACGGTTGGGAAAATCGTTCGTAAATACAAGTTTTGGATATGATTAATATCCTCTGAAAGCAAACCTAAGATATCCCCAGTGCGATATTTTGTCTTAAAGAAAATCGCATCTTTTTCTAGTACATTATAAAGTTTCAAGCGCAGATCAGAGGTCATTTTTAACACCCAGTTATGACTCGTTAGACGCTCCACATAACGAAAAACAGGACGGCCAATCCCAAATGCTCTTGTTAAAACAATGGGAATATAAATTAATAAAATATTCTCTGGTAAGGAAGCCGCACGACTGATTAAGTAACCAGACGTAAACATTAATGCCCCTGCGCTAAAGAACGTCAAGAAGCCTAAAAGTAAGGCAAAATACAAGGTTTTTTTATAGCGTTTTAAGAAAGGACGAACCCATTGATCGTTTTTCCAAACGTCTTTCGTTGTCGGCTGTTTTTCCATCATTGGCGTCCTCCTCTCATTTGCTTCATTAATTGAACATAGTAGCCATCTTTTTCAATCAACTCTGCTAGCGTTCCTTGTTCCACTAATTGACCTTTTTCCATCACTAAAATGTAATCCATTTCTTCCATCCAATGAAGACGATGTGTCGCAAAGAAGACGAGATGATCGTTCATTAATGGCAACATGCGCTCTTTCATTTCAACTTCTGTTTCAATATCCAAATGCGCTGTCGGCTCATCAAACAGCAAGACGTGGCGTTTTTGATCGACAAAGGCGCGGGCCAACGCTACTCGTTGCGCTTGTCCCCCACTTAACATTCGACCACTTTCCCCAATTAAGGTATGAATTCCTTCGGGAAGGTCTTTAACCAGCTCGTCTAAGCCAACTAACTGAATCGCTTGCTGAATTGCCTCATCTGTCGCTTCAGGTGTATAAAAGCGAATATTGTTTGCCAAAGTATCTTGGAAAATATATGGTGCTTGCGGAATATAAAGGATTTGTTTTTGCCAGTCTTTTTGTAAAAAATGTGGAATCGTTTGGCCATTTATCGCCAATTGACTCGTTTCTTCTGTTGGTAATAAAAAGCCACTTAATAAATTAATTAACGTTGACTTACCAGAACCACTCGCCCCAATAATTCCAATCTTTTTACGACCATCAACAGAGAATTGCAACGATTGAATCGCTTCTTGCGTTGCATCTTCATAGGAAAAATTTAACGCTGTGACTGACAACTGACTTTCTTGATGCCAATCATCTAACGTTAACACATCGGTCTGTTCTGCTTCTGGCAATGCTAATACCGCTTGGATCGCTTGAAAAGAGTTTTTTCCATCTAAGGTTGCGTGATAATCACTTGAAAAATCACGAATCGGTAAAAAGAACTCAGGTGCTAAAATTAAAGTAACCAAGGCAGGAAATAATAAAATCGTGCCGTTTAATAAACTTAATCCAAGGAAAACTGCCACAACAGCTACCGATAATGTCGTAAAAAAGTCTAACGCAAAGGTTGATAAAATAGCAATTTTCAATGTACTCATGGTCGCTTTTCTGAATCGTTCACTTGTATGGTAAATACTCCCAGCATATTTTTTACTCAACCCAAACAGTTTCAGCGTGTCAATTCCTCGCAAGGAATCAATAAAATGATTGGAAAGCATTTGAAACGCCGCATATTGCTTGTCCGCTTTACTTTGTGCTGCATAACCTAACACAATCATAAAAATAATAATAATCGGAAAAACAATCAGCAATGTTATGCCTGAACGAATATCTTGTGTAAAAACAAAGGCCAAAATAATCCAAGGAATAATCATCATATTCATCATTTTTGTCAAAATCAATTGTAAATAATTTTCGGTTTGACTGATGCCTTCTAAAGCCATGGTAACCATATTTCCAGTCCCATTTTTTTGAACAACATTTGGCCCCAAACGGAAAATTTTGGTTAATAATTGTTCGCGTAATTCTTTCGAGCGTTCATAACTAAATGTATCGAGCATTTTCTCACGAAAATACGTAATAACATGTCGACCAAGATAAAAAATAAAAAAGAGTAAAATACTCTGTAGTTGTTGGTTAAGATGCCCGCCACTCCAAAGGCCGACAATGGCTTTTGAAAGAAAAAAAGCTTGCCCAATTATAAAGACTGCTTGCAGGAAAGAAAAACCTGCAAGCAAGACAAGAATTTTTTTGATTTTAGGCATCTGTAAGATGTCTTTATCAATCATAGATTTAATACCCCTCTGGTACGGCTGTCTGTGAAATACGTTTTCTGAAAATATAATAGGACCAAGCAGTATAAGCTAACACGAATGGTAAAATGCTTAAAGAAATCCACGTCATAATTTTTAGTGTATATGGTGTGCTTGTTGCATCTTTAATCAACAAATCAAAACCTTCACTACCAATCATAACACGTGGGAACAAGCCACTGAACAAGAGAGCAACTAGTACAACTAATGTTAAACCACTCGCTAGAAAAGCTAACATCTCTTTGCGTTTAAACACCCCAACATTGGCAATGACCGTTAAGACCACAATTGCTAACGTTAAAATTAAAGTGACCGCAAAGTTCTTTTCATAAAAGTCCGTTTTGAAGTACATCAACACTGCAAAAACAACTAAACCGACATATAAAACGCCGTATAAGATTTCTGCATAATTTCGAGCACGTTCGCGAATTGGGCCTTCTGTTTTTAAAGCAATATAGTTCATGCCGTGTAAGTAGCAAAGTAATGTTAAGGCTACTCCACCAACAATTGAAAACAGATTAAAATAATCCGTAAATTGCGCATGCATATTGCCGTTTGCATCTAAAGGCATTCCTTGGACTAAGCTGATAAACAAAATACCAAAGAAGAACGGTACAAGGAAACTACCAATTGATAGCGTCCAGTTCCACATCCGACGACGTTTACCTTCCGGCATGTTGTGGCGGAATTCAAAGGAAACTCCGCGAATAATTAAGCCAAATAAAATCGTAAATAGAATTAAATAGTAGCCACTAAATAATGAAGCATACCAATATGGGAAAGAGGCAAACATTGCGCCGCCCGCTGTTAATAGCCAAACTTCGTTTCCGTCCCAAACAGGTCCAATTGTTGCAACGACTTGATCTTTTTCGTCGTCATTGTGTGCCAACGTTTGAACGGCCATTCCAACACCAAAGTCAAATCCTTCTAAGAAGAAGAAACCTGAGAACAAGACGCCGATAAGGACAAACCATAATAATTGTAGTGTACTCATTCGCCAAATACCCCCTTATCAAATGGATCCAACGCTGGTTCATTTTCTTTCGCTAATTTTTTCGCTTCATAGTCTGGTCCTTTACGTAATTCTAAAATGACCAAGTAAACCATGACACTACCTAAACCAGCAAATAATAAGAAATAAATGACATTTGACGTAATTAATGAAGCAACCGATACATTTGGTGAAACACTTTGTTCAATCGTAAATAATCCATAGACAGTCCAGGGATAACGACCTAATTCAGTGACTAACCAACCTGTTGTATTCGCAAGGAATGGTGCGAACGTACATAAAGCAACAATCCACAGCATCCATTTCTTCTCGTACAGAGATGGTTTTTTCTTCCTTGTAAAGAATAGTCCTAAGGCAGCAACCAATAACATTAAGGCACCAAAACCAGCCATGATACGGAAGCTCCAGAATAAAGTGTTAACTGGTGGATAATAATTTTTATCATCCCCATATTTTTCTACCAAGCGCTTGTTGACTGTATCCATTCCATCAACCGAACCTGATAATTTGTTATACGATAAAATACTTAGCATATACGGAATATCGATACCAAAAACTTGTTTATGTTCCCGTTCATCTGCCCAAGCAATCAATGTCCAAGCAGCAGGATCATCAGAGTCTTCATAGGCCCCCTCCATCGCCGCAAATTTCATTGGTTGTCCTTCAATTAGAGCTTTCATTTGCAAGTCGCCAGCTAATAAAACGCCGATTGAACCGAACAAAGTAACCCATAAACCAATGCGCATAGATGCTTTGTGGAATGAAATATCCCGTTTTTTCAACAATTGGAAAGCAGCCATACCAGCTACTGCCATGCCGCCCAATGTAAAGGCGCCCATGATAACGTGTGAAAATTCATACCAAACTTTTGGATTGCTGATGACAGCTACAAAGTCCACCATTTCAGCACGGCCATTATTGATGACATAACCTACTGGATGTTGCATAAAACTATTGGCAACTAAAATCCAGAAAGCAGACATCATTGAACCGAATACGACTAACCAGATAAAGGTTACGTGAACTTTTGGATTCATTTTATCCCAAGTAAAGATCCATAAACCTAAGAATGTTGACTCTAAGAAGAAAGCTAAGAGCGCTTCTACCGCCAACGGTGCCCCAAAAATATCTCCGACGAATCGAGAATAATCAGACCAGTTCATCCCAAACTGAAATTCTTGAATAATCCCGGTTACAACCCCAACAGCGAAGCTTAATAGGAATATATTTCCCCAAAACTTGGCCATTTTACGATAACGTTCCTCTTTTTTCACAACGTACATTGTTTCCATAATTGCTACAACAAGTGCTAATCCTATTGAAAACGGTACGAAGAAAAAGTGGAAAACTGTTGTCATCGCAAATTGGATTCTCGCCAATGTTACAATATCAAACATATTATTTCCTCCCTGATTTGCCTCCACACAAAGAAACAAGCTTACCTGAATTGTTCATTTCCATTAGCGATGACTCCTTTTATCTACAAAACTAAAAGAAAATTCAAGTGAACTTTTCCAAAAAGTGTGAAAATGCATGTAATATAGAATAATTCCAATCTAAGTATACAACTTTCTGAGGCAGAAACCAAACAATACAGAAGCATTTCTCACAATTTTTTTAGGTGCT
>SKEN01001230.1_pt1 | contig 11347 bp, 9 predicted proteins | sample 4826711 | NCBI WGS metagenome assembly SKEN01 (sample SAMN11008808, study PRJNA524170) | human gut metagenome | biome: Human fecal sample; material: Feces; isolation source: fecal sample from pouch patient p39 | host: Homo sapiens | place: Israel: Tel-Aviv | collected 2015-02-10 | reverse complement strand
CATACTGTCGGTATTGGTGCTCATACGCACTCCGTTGCGATTGGTTCACATGGACACACCATCACCGTTAACGCTGCTGGTAACGCGGAAAACACCGTCAAAAACATCGCATTTAACTATATTGTGAGGCTTGCATAATGGCATTCAGAATGAGTGAACAACCACGGACCATAAAAATTTATAATCTGCTGGCCGGAACTAATGAATTTATTGGTGAAGGTGATGCATATATTCCGCCTCATACAGGTCTGCCAGCAAACAGTACCGATATTGCACCGCCAGATATTCCGGCTGGCTTCGTGGCTGTTTTCAACAGTGATGAGTCATCGTGGCATCTCGTTGAAGATCATCGGGGTAAAACGGTTTATGACGTGGCTTCCGGCAACGCGTTATTTATTTCTGAACTCGGTCCGTTACCGGAAAATGTTACCTGGTTATCGCCGGAAGGGGAGTTTCAGAAGTGGAACGGCACAGCCTGGGTGAAGGATACGGAAGCAGAAAAACTGTTCCGGATCCGGGAGGCGGAAGAAACAAAAAACAACCTGATGCAGGTAGCCAGTGAGCATATTGCGCCGCTTCAGGATGCTGCAGATCTGGAAATTGCAACGGAGAAAGAAACCTTGTTGCTGGAAGCCTGGAAAAAGTATCGGGTGTTGCTGAACCGTGTTGATACATCAACTGCACCTGATATTGAGTGGCCTACGAACCCTGTCAGGGAGTAATCATTGGGATTATGCCGCAGCACGTCTTAAGCAAGAACGTGCTGCGGTTGGATGCTATTTTTTCCCTGAAGCGGAAAACATTACTACAGTACCTTGAACCTTGGTTTTAACATTCTCGAAATGCTCTGAGAGTATATGTGTTAAGCCTTCTTCGGAATCTTTTGTGTTTGAAAAGATGCCTTTCTGATTGTAAATGCGCATCAGTTTTTGACCGAAGCTATTGTGCACAACTCCATCGCCAAGAATTGTGGCTCCGTATAGAGTTCCATCGTCAGTTAAGGCCTGCGCCGCATTGCGTATTACACAGCTTTTTGTAGATATATTTCCAGGCAGGCAGTGAAGAAGGTAAAACATGGAAATGGAATCAAATTGACCATGTAACGCCGCGGGATAAGGTTCAAAAACATCATGGTTAATTTTATGTTTAATTTTTGATTCCCCAACCCTTGTAGATGCCGCGTTCAGGCTAGCTTCGTTCAAATCCATTAAAGATATCAGACTACTCTCAGGTACGTGAGTAAGGTAAAACCCAGTTCCAACACCAATATCCAGATGGTTGTTACCTAAATGTTCCAGAAAGTGTGGAAGAAGGTGTTCCTTTGTAGGACATCCCCATGCAAGCCGATTTGATACTCCCAAAACCCACCAGTCATAAAGCTTTAGGGTAAGTGGTGTGTAAATTTTAGCCCCATCATCTGTGTTTTTTTTCATTAATTTCACCATGTTATAGTTTTATTTGTGAATTAAATCAATTATGGCGATGAATTACAAGGGGTTAAATGCTGCCGCAGCATAGCGATATTGAAATAGCATGGTATGCTTCGATACAGCAGGAGCCGAATGGCTGGAAGACCGTCACCACACAGTTCTACATCCAGGAATTCAGTGAGTATATTGCGCCACTGCAGGATGCTGTAGATCTGGAAATCGCAACGGAGGAAGAAAGATCGTTGCTGGAGGCATGGAATAAATATCGGGTATTGTTGAATCGAGTTGATACATCAGTAGCTCTGGGTATGAAGCTGTTTGTAACTCATGTTACAGTAACAGCCATTACTATCTCGAAGGTGCAAAATGTATATTGATTTGATATTTTATAAATTTACTTCGAATCTGGCACGTCAACTTTTGATTAAAGTAATATCAGTTTTCGGCGAAAAAAGGACCGTGTACATGAGACGATTTCATACAAGAATAACAAAAATATGAATATGCTCCCAATGCAATATATGTTTTGCATTGGGAGCAAATAGCGGAATATTTTGAAATTATTGTATTTCTGCTTCAGAATTTCCTGGGCAGTATATATTTTCTGGTTTTTGTGGAGTGATCAGGTGATGTACAACTGCTTTATCTACACATAAATTAACTCCGGTGAGAGCTAATGTATGCCCATCACCATTTATTGTTAGTAACGGGCTGGAAAATTTCTCTGCCATCTTACGGGCATTAATCCAGGGCGTTGTTGGGTCGTATTTGTGTGCTACAAACAGTAAACCAGAGGGCAGAACAGTATTTTTCAGGCGAGTTTTGTTCAGGTCGCTATGTATTGGCCATAATTCACAAAAATCAGGTGAATCGGAACGTCCATTGTCAAAGTTAATAGCCGGGAAGGCATTCGCAAGAGCGTCTTTTCGGGATTTTCGCTCTTCTGGTGTTAATTGCTCATCCCCCTGATCTACACAGAGGATTACCCCCGAAGCATCGCTTGACTCTTCTGAGGCTATCGGAGCACTGAGCGCAGTTTCAATTTCATTACTGACAATCCCCTGAGAGAACTGGCGTATGGCAGTTGCAAGGGTTGGCCATGATGAACGCCATAGCAGAAGGTCTGTTGTTAATGATATGAGTTCATCTGAAGATATATTTTCTCCCTTACTGTCTAATAAAGGTTTGTGATGTAATTTTGATAATAGCTCATGGAACTGAGTTATTGCCTTATCTCTGTCTGAAGAAAGCGGGCAACTTTTTGTACGCGCACACCAGGATGCAAAGCGATCAAACGTTTCCTGATAACTCTGTGCCTGTTTGAGTTGCCATGTGAAGTTGTCCTCCAGGTCATCGATATCGACGACTCCATCAAGAACGATAGATCTTACGTTGTAGGGAAAACGTTCTGCATATAAGGCTGCAATTTGAGTTCCATACGAATACGCCACGGCTGTCAGTTGTTTATCCCCCAAGGCTTGCCTAATACGATCAATATCGTATACAGCCTCGTTAGAGCCGATATGGCGAATGACTTCGGCTCCGGTATTATGGATACAGGCATTAATTTTATTTAATACTTGTTGCTTTTCGGTTATGTTTTCCTGAGTCTCTGTATCTGATTGCCGGCAGTTTATTGTCGGAGTGGACTGTCCGACGCCTCGAGGATCAAATCCAATAATATCCCATGACTCACGAAGATTTGTGACTGGCCAGTCAAAGTTAATATAAGGATTTATGCCTGGTAACCCGGGACCACCACTTATTATCAGGATACTTCCTTTATGCTTGCTTTTTGCCGGCAATTTTGTCAACGCTAGTTTGACTTGTGATTTTTTTTCATAAGAAGCATCTCCGCCTGTGTCTGTATATTTTAATGGAACAGACAAATAACCACATAGTAAGTCAGGAGACGGTTTTTCCTCACCAAACCAGTGGTTGAATTGACTGGCCATACAGGATTGCCACTGTATCTGCTGGGCAGATACGGTTACTGGTAGAAGTAACGTTAAAACAACTTTGAAATGAGTAATTATTTTTCGCATTGTGTCTCTGAATATCGGAATAAAGATAAGATTTGAATATATTGAGGTCTTGTGTTGCGGTAAGAGATTACACGTTATGACATAGGTTAAATGCTTACAAAATTAGTGGATATTGCCTACTTGTAACTGTAAACAAATTCCCCGGGGTTATACAATACCACCGGGGAGAAAATCTGGTTAACTTCGTTAAAAGGTGTACTTAAGACCAGCAGTAGTGATGAAGTTATAGTTTTCTATGCCTGCACCATTTTTGCTGTAGTCTGAAGTGTTATCATTGTGATCATAAAGTGAAGTATTACCTTTTTTATTCGTAACCCGATTCCATGCGCCTTCAACATAAACCTTTGCGTTAGGTGTTACGTAATAACCTGCATTGACTGCAACAGAATAGTAATTTTGGTCTTTGACTTTACTGCGATAAGTGATTCTTTTTCCTGGGTCATAGTGCTCATCGTTATCAGATGCTTCCACCCAGCCGCTGTATTTAAATGTGCCACCTAGCTCAAAATCTTCATAACGATAACTTCCAGTCAAGCCAATGTAGGGCATTTTAAAACGTTGTTTGTAGCCGATTGCTCTTTCTCCATTCGGGAAGGAGCCGATATCATCTCTGAATCCCTCCTCAGAACTGTAGATATAGGAACCACCTCTGGCTGTAAAGCTATAACGGCTTTCCTGATATCCGGCCATGAGTCCCAGGCGGTAATTGGGTTCGTTGAGGAGCCAGCCTTTGATATTCAGATCAAATTCGTTGGCATAATTGAGTTGTGTATCAGGGTGCCTACTTTCATCTGTCCAGGTTCCGGGGTTACTGGAATCCATCCAGTCCTGATCGACCATATTGCCACCTCGGCTGCCGAGAGTAGTCCAGCCCGCAGCCCCAATAGATATCTGGGGCATCAAATCCCAATTAATTGCACCTTTAATAATTGCAGCGTTATTGAATTTCCAGTCGAGTTGACTGACTTTTCGGCCTCCTTCTTCAGCTAGATAAACGCGCTCTTTTGTTTTTCCGCTCAGAGTTCCAAGACTAATGTCCGCATTTATGTTGTCAGGAGTAAACGATATAGTCTCGGTAGAAGCAAAAGAGCTGATCGCAATAGGGGTTGTCAGAACTATTCCCAGAAGTTTCGCCCGCATAAAAGTTCTCCATTCAATCGTTTTAATGATTGAATATGTATTTTTTATATCTAACTTAATGAGTCAATCACATATTGCTCCACTGTTTATATTTTGTTTAGTATTGAATGATTATCACAATGTGCTATCTGTTTTTGGTTTAATTATCTGTTATTGTTTTATGTTGCGGTTTTACTGTGTGGTTTTTTATGCTTTTGTGGTGTTTTTATCTATTTAAGCGCCATGCCTTTAAAGGCATATAAGCGAAAATAGCATGAGGTTTATCCTCAATTGCTATGTTTTTTAGTACAAAAAAGAGGGACAAAACTGAGACACACATAGCTTTGTACTGGATTGCAAGGCTTTGTGCTCTTCGATAGTGGTTAAGGCGGATTACTCCACCTTCCCATCAAGCCAGTCCGCCCACCATTGCATCATTTCTCTGCGCTTATCGAGATACTGAGCATGGTTGTAAATCCCGCGCACAGATCCGCCGTTGGCATGTGCCAGTTGCACTTCAATAGCATCAGCAGGCCATTCGTGCTCGTTCATAATCGTGCTGAATTCATGCCTGAATCCGTGACCGCTTTCCAGACCCTCATAGCCGATTTGTTTGATCACAAGTAGCACCGCGTTCTCGCAGATTGGCTTCTTCTTATCGTTGCGTCCGGCAAAAACAAACTCTGATACTGGTTTAGTGATGGAGCTTAGCGTAGTGAGAAGTTCAACCACCTGGTCCGACATCGGGACCACATGAATCTTGCGTCCCTTCATCACACTGGCGTCGATGGTGATAATCTTGTTTTCAAAATCGACGTTCTTCCATTGCATGGAACGAAGCTCTTTCGTTCTTAGGGCTGTGTAGCGTAAAACCTTGGTGGCAATGAGCGATACGATACTTCCTGAAAATGTTGCCAGTGCTTTGTTGAATTCCGGGATCTGGTCTGCAGGAAGAAACGGGAAGTTCTTCTTGCGGTATCCCTTCATGGCGTCAGCAAGGTCAGGTGCCGGGTTATATTTAGCCCTTCCGGTGACAATAGCGTAACGGAAAACCTCGCCGCATCTTCTGCGTGCTTTGTTGGCTCGCTCCATTGCGCCGCGATCTTCAAATCTGCGGATTACTTCCAACAGTTGCATCGGCTCAATATCCTGAATTTCAAGGCCGCCGATGATGGGTAAAATGTCGTCATCAAACATTTTTGCAAGTTCATTTGCATAGCCTACTGACCAGACTTGCTTCTTGTGCTCGTACCATTCCTTGTAAATGGCGCTAAAGGAGTTGTTGTTAGACGAAGCCTTTTTCGCTTTTACCGGATCGATGCCAACCGAGATGTCTTTCCTCGCAGTCCATGCTTTATCCCTTGCCTCCTGCAAAGTCATAAGCGGATATTTTCCTACGGTCAGTATTTTTTCCTTACCGTCAATCTTGTAGCGAAGCTGCCATACCTTTTTCCCGGATACAGGGACATAAAGGTACAGGCCATTACCATCGAGAAGGCGGTATGGTTTTTCTTTCGGCTTTGCTGCTTCAATCTGCTTAACGGTGAGCATGGGTAAAAATCCGGTGGGTAAAATTATTTTATCCACTTTTTACCCGTCATGGAGTGCGGCTGTCAACGATCTGAAGCGAACCATGACGAACTGTGAATCTACGGAAGGCTTGATATTAAGGGGATTTTGCGGACTGGTACGGATGGGAGCGAACTGATAAATGGTGTCCCCTGCAGGAATCGAACCTGCAATTAGCCCTTAGGAGGGGCTCGTTATATCCATTTAACTAAGAGGACAATGCGGCATGAGTATACCCGCTAATGGACTGCGGGGTAAGTACGCTGCCGCTCGATTGCTTAAACCCTCGCCATTTATGCTGGGTTTTTATCATTTTTCTTAATGTTTTCCGCACGTTCTGCTTTTTGGCGTGCTTCTGCTTTACGCTTGTTGCTCATGTCGTTACGAATCTGTGCATGACTCATTAACGCGAAGATAAAGGTGCCGCCGCAGATGTTCCCCGCTAAAGTAGGTAGTGCGAAGGGCCAGATGAAATCGCTCCAGTGCAGCGTGCCGTTAAACACCAGATAGAGGATTTCAACAGAACCGACAACGATGTGGGTGGTGTCACCCAGTGCAATAAGCCAGGTCATCAATATAATCACCACAATCTTTGCCGCACCCGCAGCAGGAAACATCCAAACCATAGTGGCGATCAGCCAGCCGGAAATGATCGCGTTGGCAAACATCTCGCTGGGGGTGTTCTTCATCACATCCATGCCGATTTTGACAAATGCATCGCGAGTTTCTTCATTGAAGATAGGCATATATTCAAATGCCCATGCAGCAATACCTGTCCCGAGAATATTACCCAGCAGCACGACGCCCCATAATCGCATAAGTAAGCCGACGTTGCTCATTGTCGGTTTTTGCATGACGGGTAGTACCGCAGTCACGGTGTTTTCGGTAAATAATTGCTGGCGGGCCATAATGACGATAATAAAACCAAAGGTATAACCGAGATTCTCCAGTAAGAAGCTGCCTGGCACTCCTTCCAGTTCGACATGAAATATCCCTTTTGCCAGTAGCGAAGCGCCCATCGACAGACCCGCCGCAATGGCTGACCACAGTAGCGCCATTGCGTCGCGTTCCAGCTCTTTTTCACCATCCTGGCGGATATGCTCATGAATTGCCATCGCCCGGGAGGGGAGTCGATCTTCATCTATTTCTATTTTTTTGCCGCGCTCTTTTTCTTCGCTCTCAACTTCAATTTCGTCGCTGTGTTGATCAATTTTGTCGTTGTCCATGGTCTCTTCTCTTGAATTAGCACGTATAGCTAAAGCGTAGCGGCTTTTTTGCTCGCAACTGGCGGGAGTTACTCTGAAAATGTAGAAAAGGCTGCGTTTGCCTTTTTCTGTTTCTATAGAATCAAGTAGCCTACAGGGCGGCGATTACCAGGCTATGATCAAATCAGCAAATCAGGGCGTCTGGACATCAGTTGACGTGCTGTTACAATCGCCCACACCTAAACAGGCGGATACGGTATCGTTCCGTCATGGATGGCAAACTGCATAAGCCATAAAAAAACAGGGAGACATTTATGAAGCTTCGCCTGTCGGCGCTTGCTCTGGGAACTACGCTTCTGGTGGGGTGTGCGAGTTCCGGTACAGATCAGCAAGGGCGTTCTGACCCGTTAGAAGGGTTCAACCGCACCATGTACAACTTCAACTTCAATGTATTAGACCCGTATATTGTTCGACCGGTCGCTGTCGCCTGGCGTGATTATGTTCCGCAACCGGCGCGTAACGGTTTGAGCAACTTTACTGGCAACCTTGAAGAACCTGCGGTGATGGTTAACTACTTCTTGCAGGGCGACCCTTATCAGGGGATGGTCCACTTTACCCGCTTTTTCCTGAACACCATTTTGGGGATGGGCGGTTTTATTGATGTTGCAGGGATGGCGAACCCGAAACTGCAACGGACTGAACCTCACCGCTTCGGTAGTACGCTTGGTCATTATGGCGTGGGTTATGGGCCTTACGTCCAGTTACCGTTCTACGGTAGCTTCACGCTGCGTGATGACGGTGGTGATATGGCGGATGGTCTTTACCCGGTTCTTTCCTGGCTGACCTGGCCGATGTCTGTGGGTAAATGGACGCTTGAAGGGATAGAAACTCGTGCGCAGTTGTTGGATTCCGATGGTCTGCTGCGTCAGTCGTCCGATCCTTATATTATGGTGCGCGAAGCGTACTTCCAGCGTCATGATTTCATCGCTAATGGCGGCGAACTCAAACCGCAGGAAAATCCGAACGCGCAAGCGATTCAGGATGATTTAAAAGATATCGATTCTGAATAAGAAACAAATAAAAAAGGTGAGTCGCAATACTCACCTTTTTTGTTGTTATCCCTCAATTACCACAAGTAAAAGGAGATAAACCGACAATGACCCGGACGTAATGATGTAAAAATACTGATGTTCGTCACTGACTATTTCCGATATTCAGGAGTTGAAAAATCAAAAAACTGGAAAAATAATTTTAAATATCATCAAAATTAACACCTGGCGCAGATAGTTGATTAATTTCATTTTGATATTCCGTCTGGCGATTTTGAAGCCTTTTTTCAACTTTATCTTCGAGATCCTTAAAGTCTTTGTATTTATTTTCAGGATGGTCAACGTCAACTTTGTTAGCGAATAAAGTAGAAATTATTTCTTTTACATTATCGCGTCTAAATTTTGCATCGTCCACTTGAAAATTATATCTTATTGCTCGACCTAAACGTTTAAAAACTTCGTTAGGTTCTCTCAGTCTTTCCCCGTTGAGCTCGTTTACAACCTGATGATCGGAACCTGTTGCAAATGATTCTGCCATGATAGCTTTGCTGCTTTCAAACCACGCTGAAGCACTCCTGGCGTTTTCACTACAATATTGGGTGAGACTATCACCATTAATACGAATTCCTCTTTGAATGTGGTAGTCGTCCTGATCGTAGTAACCGAGAGATAAGTAATCATTTCCGTTTTTATTTTTAATTACAATAGCGAGAGAGTCGCCTTTTTTATCTTTACCGTACCAGGTAAATAAGTCCGTTGGTTCGCTATTCCCGCTCTCATCAAATTCCGTTACCGTATGTCTGAGTTTGTGTGATATCTTATCGAAGATAAAACCAGGATCTCCATCATATATTTCTTTTAATGCGCTGAAGATCATTTCCTTGTTATTGATATCATGAGTCTTCTCAACTATGTTGTCATTAATGATAGTACGGACGAGTTCTTTGTCTTTATAGTTCGCAGGTAATTCTATTGGTTCTTGGTTGTCGATACCAATAGTAATATGGTCTGTATCATTGGAGCCAATATCAATATAAGTAACTGAGGAATTATTAATATTAAATCTATAAGGATCGTCGTTTACTCGTATGGCGTTTTTTATAAGCTCAAGTAGATGTTTAATACAGGTGCTTATTCCTTCCTTACCATTAAAAAGGTTTTTGAGCTCTTGTACTAATCCATTAACTTCATCATTGTTATTTTCATTAATGGATTCTGGGTAAGTTGCGCTGGTATTGTTGATTGAAATAGATGGTAGCATGATTTTATTCCATTTTGATTGATTTGTTACAAATATATATTACCTAATGAAATAGACTATCAAAAAACGCTCATTTATTTAGAACCTATCTTTAATTTGAGTGTATGAGCGCACAATAGCCAGGGGGGTTGAGTATCCTGGAAATGCAGAAAAGTAAACTCTTTGAGAAGGACGAGCAGAACGCCTGAAAATATGCCTTTCCCTTCAGGTTTGTCTGTGGATACCGCTTATTGATTTGAAAGGGCAAGCTGCCAACAGGCTGTTTGCAAAACTCAGGAGGTAAGCAATGAGGACACTACTTTCGGTGAAGTGGGGGAGTTAAAGTCACCTGCTATGCAGGTGACTTTATCCAGGCGAACGCGTTATCAGAACGCGTAGTTAAAGTTAGTACCGAACAGCCAGGCTTTACCTTCAGACTCGAACTGGTATGGGCCTTCGTTAATTTTCACGCTCTGACCGTGCATATAAGAAACACCAACGTCGACTGAAGCATCTTTATTAAATGCGTAAGTCGTACCTGCACTCAGCCAGAAACGGTCCTGGTCCGGAATGGAGATAGAACGATTCTGAGCCGGAACTGGGCTGTCATCAAAGGCGATACCGGTACGGAAGGTCCAGTTATCATCGTAGTAATAAGTGGTACCCAACGCGATGCGGTAAGCATCTTTAAAGCCTTCATGTTTCTGGAACAGCGTGTCGCCACTGGTTGAGGTCGCTTTCAGCTGCTGGAACTGACTCCAGCTGGTGTAAGCCAGGCTATAGTGAATCGCCCACTGTGGATCAACACGGTTATAACCTGACACTTCCCACATTTCAGGCAGGTTCAGCGTCAGATAACCCGATTGCGTTGCGCCACCTGTCGCGGTAGGAATTGGCAAACCGTAGTTATTAAACGCACGATTAAGATCGCTGCTGTAGTTACCTTTGAAGTCAATTTTCACTTCAGAACGGTAGGTCAGTGCATAGCGGTTATTTTTATCCAGTTCATACAGGATTCCGGCGTTCCAGCCAAAGCCCCACTGGTTACCGTTCAGATGAGCGATTTTGGTATTACTGTCGATACCGTTGGCGGTAGCTGCCAATGCTTGCCCTTGAGGAGTTTGCCCGGCAGGAGATTGCATAATCTGACCAGCAACCAACTGCCCCAGATCGCCTGCGAAACGTTCAATTTTCGCGCGAGCGTAGACGGCGTTGAAACCAAGACCAAAGCTCCATGCATTATTTAAGCGATACGCACCGCTTAAGTTCAGGTTCATGGTTTCAAGGTCAGTTGTACCCCCGACAGAGCCGCCTGCATAAGTATCATTAAACTCTGTTGCCAGACCATAGTTAGAGGTAATAGAAGCGCCCCAACCAAATTGGTCGTTAATCGGTGCAACAAAGTGCATGTTCGGAACCCATGCCGTAGGCGCGATGTTATCGGCTTTCAGGCTACGACCAGACGGAGACGTTCCGCTGATATTCACATCCGGGTCAATATAAACCGCACCCGCAGAAAATGTCGGGCGGTCAAACATGGTAATCAATGCGGGGTTACGGCTAACGTTACCTGCATCATCGGCAATTGCGCCTTCCCCTGAATAAGCCCGGCCCAGGCCAGAGGAAGAAAATTCGTTTAACTGAAAGCCTGCCGACCAGGCCTGGGTGGAGATAAGTGCCACTGCGACTG
>SKEN01001229.1_pt1 | contig 11355 bp, 14 predicted proteins | sample 4826711 | NCBI WGS metagenome assembly SKEN01 (sample SAMN11008808, study PRJNA524170) | human gut metagenome | biome: Human fecal sample; material: Feces; isolation source: fecal sample from pouch patient p39 | host: Homo sapiens | place: Israel: Tel-Aviv | collected 2015-02-10 | reverse complement strand
ACAAGAATGCCTACTTTGGTTCAGGTGTAGGTCTAGCCAATGGGCGTATTTCCTTTTCTTTTGGTATGACAACAAAAGGAAAAAGTAATGTGCCTGTATCTAGTGCGCAATGGTTTGCCTTTAGTACTAACTTAAATGCGCAATCAGTGAAGCCTATTTTCAATTATGGGAATCCAAAAGAACCAGAAAAAGCAACGATTGAATTCAATCGATACAAAGCCAATGTCGTTCCTGTACTTGTGCCAAATAAAGAAGTCACTGATGGCCAGAAAAATGTCAATGATTTAAATGTGAAGCGTGGCGATTCTTTACAATACATTGTGACAGGGGATACGACAGAACTTGCCAAAGTAGATCCAAAAACAGTAACCAAACAAGGGATTCGAGATACCTTTGATGCAGAAAAAGTGACGATTGATTTATCCAAAGTGAAAGTTTATCAAGCAGACGCAAGTCTAAACGAGAAAGACTCAAAAGCTGTTGCTGCAGCAATTAATTCAGGAAGAGCTAAAGACGTGACTGCTTCTTATGATCTTCATTTAGATCAAAACACCGTCACAGCAATGATGAAAACCAACGCAGACGGTTCCATTGTTTTAGCAATGGGGTATAAATATTTACTTGTCTTGCCGTTTGTAGTGAAAAATGTGGAAGGCGATTTTGAAAATACAGCTGTTCAGCTGACAAACGATGGTGAAACGGTAACAAATACAGTGATTAACCATGTGCCAGGTAGTAATCCTTCCAAAGATGTAAAAGCAGATAAAAACGGTACAGTTGGCAGTGTTTCGCTACATGACAAAGATATTCCGTTACAGACAAAAATTTATTATGAAGTGAAATCTTCCGAACGTCCAGCTAACTATGGCGGAATTACCAAAGAATGGGGCATGAATGATGTCTTGGACACGACCCATGATCGTTTCACAGGGAAATGGCACGCTATTACGAATTATGACCTTAAAGTAGGGGATAAAACGTTAAAAGCAGGAACAGATATTTCTGCCTACATTCTTTTAGAAAACAAAGACAATAAAGACTTAACGTTTACGATGAATCAAGCACTATTGGCCGCCTTAAATGAAGGAAGCAATAAAGTAGGCAAACAAGCTTGGTCTGTGTATCTGGAAGTCGAACGGATTAAAACAGGTGACGTAGAAAACACGCAAACAGAAAACTACAACAAAGAGCTGATGCGTTCTAATACCGTGGTGACGCATACGCCTGATGATCCAAAACCAACCAAAGCCGTTCATAACAAGAAAGGGGAAGATATTAACCATGGAAAAGTTGCTCGTGGTGATGTTCTTTCTTATGAAATGACCTGGGACTTAAAAGGGTACGATAAAGACTTTGCCTTTGATACAGTCGATCTTGCGACAGGCGTTTCTTTCTTCGATGATTACGATGAAACGAAGGTGACACCAATCAAAGACTTACTTCGTGTCAAAGATTCTAAAGGGGTAGACATTACGAACCAGTTCACGATCTCATGGGACGATGCCAAAGGCACGGTGACAATCTCTGCCAAAGACCCACAAGCCTTTATTCTAGCGCATGGTGGGCAAGAATTGCGTGTAACGCTCCCTACAAAAGTCAAAGCCGATGTTTCTGGGGATATTTATAATTCAGCGGAACAAAATACATTTGGCCAACGAATTAAAACCAATACCGTTGTCAACCATATTCCAAAAGTGAACCCTAAAAAAGACGTGGTTATTAAAGTCGGTGACAAACAAAGCCAAAATGGCGCCACAATCAAATTAGGGGAGAAATTCTTCTATGAATTCACAAGTAGTGACATTCCTGCAGAATACGCTGGTGTTGTGGAAGAATGGTCGATTAGCGATAAACTAGACGTCAAACATGACAAATTTAGTGGCCAATGGTCTGTGTTTGCCAATTCTAATTTTGTTTTAGCAGACGGAACCAAAGTGAATAAAGGGGACGACATTTCGAAACTATTCACGATGACCTTTGAACAAGGGGTAGTGAAAATCACGGCCAGTCAAGCCTTTTTGGATGCGATGAATCTAAAAGAAAACAAAAACGTTGCGCACTCATGGAAAGCGTTCATTGGTGTAGAACGAATTGCGGCAGGAGACGTTTACAACACGATTGAAGAATCTTTCAATAATGAAACGATCAAGACTAATACGGTAGTGACGCATACGCCAGAAAAACCACAAACACCACCAGAAAAAACAGTGATCGTGCCACCAACACCAAAAACACCACAAGCACCAGTAGAGCCATTAGTGGTAGAAAAGGCAAGTGTAGAGCCAGAATTGCCACAAACAGGCGAAAAACAAAATGTCTTATTAACGGTAGCTGGAAGTTTAGCTGCAATGCTTGGCTTAGCAGGCTTAGGCTTTAAACGTAGAAAAGAAACAAAATAATTGAAGACGAAAAGAAGGACGAACTGATTGTCCTTCTTTTTTTAGTTATGGAGGGGAAACATTGGAAGCAGTAGTAGTAGAAAGAGAGGCAAAGGGGATGAAAGAAATTGCCATCCAAGAAAAAGATTTGACCTTACAGTGGAGAGGAAACACAGGTAAGTTAGTTAAAGTTCGATTAAAGAATACACGTGCAATGGAAATGTGGTACAACAAACAAATTACCGAAGAAAACATTCAAGAGATCACCACGTTGAATATCATTAAAAATGGAAAATCTTTGGCATTAGAAGTATATCCAGAAAAAAGTATCTATGTGAAACCAAATTTAGGCAGAATCAATGTGCCTGTCTTTTTTATCAAAACACCTATTAACAGAGGAGTATTTGAAGAGATTTTCGGCGAAACGTTAAAAGCATAAGTAAAGGAGAAAGAAAAGCCAATGTATGTATCTTTTGTTCTAAGTTGTTTGCTTGGATTTTCTGCCTACAGTCTATTAAATAGGCTAAATTCGTTGGAATTTGTGGATGTTTGGTTAGACAAAGAAACACAAAAAATCACACTAAAACGCTGTTTTTATGATACGTCTTTCAAGAAACAAACACTAAAAGAGTTAGAACGAGTATATTTCCAATTAAAAGAAATAATCAACGTGCAAATAAACAAGCGGTCTTTAAATACGAATGACATACGTAATGTACGAGAACTAGAGGAAAAACAACAAGAAATAAAACGATTCATGTTAGACGTTTTAGAAGATGCTTATTGGAAAGAATTAGCAAATATGCCAGAAGACCAACGACACTTAGACGATTGGGATTTCTTTTTAAATTGGTTACTGAAAGGAAGCGATGGATTACAATTTGTTTGATTTTTAACCAGCCATGCTAAGTTTTTCCGTTTCGGTTCCTTTGGTTTTTTTGTTAGCGATAATAAAAAAATGATGACTGACACAAAAATATAGGAGGGAAAAAATGATTATTTTATCAGGACTTTTTATTTTAGGGATAGGAATAGTTGGAGGTTATCAGCTAGCCACGTTACCTAAATTAATTGAAATGAAACAGCACAAAGCAATACAGAACCATTTCAATGTTAAAGGAAATGAGTACACCTATTATCAAGAAGACAGTGAAAATTACATTTTATCCTTGGAAGATACAGAATATCGAATTAAATTTTCCAAGAACACCCCGTTAAAAGTGGTATTCACTGAAATTTTAGAACCTATGTAAGGGTGAGTTTATGTATATCTCTTTTGATTTAGAAGCAACACAAGCAGAAAAAATAGCTTTACCAGTCCATCAACGATTTTCGCTCGTTCAAGGTCTTTTGTTACTTGAACAAGCCAATCAAGAAGTTTTGGCCACAAAACAAGGAGGCGCGGTAGCCTATTTTTTATATACAGGAAAAGAACAAGAACTACCTATTTTAGAAGCGGAACTTTTATTACCGGTCAAACAAAAGGATATGTTAGACGTATTGCTTGAACCAGTCACAAATGATCCAACGCTTGATCCAATAGAAGTAAAAAACTTCTTACAGTTAGTTAATCAATCGTTGCCAAAGAAGCAACGAGCAAAAAGTAACAAAAAAAGTACAGAAAAGAAGGCAACTATTGATACAAAACCAGTGAAGAAAAAAGTTTTTTTGTCCGTTAGTCTTATCACACTTATTGGATTGATTCTACTTATGAGTGGTTTTTTATTAGGGAAAACCAATTCTACACCTTATCAAGAAAAAGAATTAGAGGTGAAAAAAGAACTCAATACCTTAACAGAACAAGTCAATGATCAAAATAAAGTAGAAACATTTACTCGATTCTTTCTAACTAATTACTATTCAGGAAAAACAGATGCCAAAACCAGACAAGCAGTTTTAAAAAAGTTTGTAAAAAAAGAAATCTTATCTGATTTTTTATCGGAGAAAAGCCGAGCGAGAAGTATGTTTCCCTGGGAAGTAAAGAAGAAAGACAAACAATGGACGATAGTGTTCATTGTTGTATTAATCAATGAAAAAGCCGAGCAATCGACAAAGAAAATTACGTTTACAGCTGAAGAAACAAAAGAACAATTGGTCGTAATGGAACGACCGACAGAAGAAGATTTTGAACTTACAAATTAAAATTAAAATGGAGGAAATAATGATGAAAAAAATTCTTTTTGCTAGTTTATTTAGTGCCACACTACTATTTGGGGGAAGTGAAATTTCTGCTTTTGCACAAGAAATTATCCCTGATGATACTACGACACCGCCCATTGAAGTACCAACAGAACCAAGTACACCAGAAAAGCCAACAGATCCAACACCGCCAATTGAGCCACCTGTAGACCCTGTAGAGCCACCTATTACACCAACGGAGCCAACAGAACCGACAGAGCCGACAACACCAACAGAACCTGAAAAACCAGTAGAGCCAACGGAACCGACAACACCAACAGAACCTACAACTCCTACAGAGCCAAGTGAACCAGAACAACCAACGGAGCCAAGTAAACCAGTAGAACCTGAAAAACCAGTTACACCAAGCAAACCAGCAGAACCCGAAAAAACTGTGACACCAACTAAACCAACAGAATCTGAAAAACCAGTACAACCAGCAGAACCAAGCAAGCCAATCGACGTTGTTGTAACGCCAACAGGGGAATTAAATCACGCTGGAAATGGTACACAACAGCCAACAGTCCCTATTGAAACAAGTAATTTGGCAGAAATCACGCACGTGCCTAGTGTAACAACACCTATTACAACTACAGACGGAGAAAACATTGTAGCTGTAGAAAAAGGTGTTCCACTTACACAAACAGCAGAAGGGTTAAAACCTATTCAATCAAGTTACAAAGTATTGCCTAGCGGAAATGTAGAAGTAAAAGGTAAGGACGGTAAAATGAAGGTTTTACCATACACAGGTGAAGAAATGAATATCTTTTTATCTGCCGTAGGCGGTATCTTGTCTGTAGTATCTGGGTTTGTCATCTTTAAAAAACGCAAAGCTAAAGTATAAGCTAGCGTATAGATAGGAGCGTACCATGAATAAGAAAAGAATTGTCTTTGGGCTTCTCTCTTTTTTCTTGCCTATATTTTTAGTCTTTGGAGGCTTACTTTTTTTTCTTTTATTATTAACGAGTACGTCAGATACTTCAAAAAATGATTGTATTCAGCCAAGTATAAATAATCCAACTGATGCGACAGATACACCTAAATCGATCGAGCAGTTTGTAAAAAGCCATAAAGATGCTTACCTTTTATCATGGAAAGCAGGTGGCTTTTTACCGTCTGCTAGTATTTCTCAAACGATGGTAGAAAATGGGTTTAATTTTACTAATCCATCGGGGACGTCATTTTGGCAGGCACACAATATGGGCGGTGTTAAAACGTCAAAAAAAGAAGATTTTCCTGTAACTTTAGCAACATTCGGCCAAGATTCTGTTGATATTTCTGGTACAAAGCCAGGGTCAAACGTCGGTGATGGCACTGGTGGGGCATATACCTGGTTTAAAGACTACAATGCTGGAATTGTTGGAAAAGCAGAATTTATGGCACACCAGACACTGTATACAGGTGCTATCAATAATACTGACGGATTAAGTACTTTATCAGCTATTTATTCAGGAGGATGGGCTACAGACCCTACTTACCTCATGAAGTTACAGGCCACATATAATAGCTTAGGCAAGCAGTTTCAATGGTTGGACCAAGAAGCAATACAGAAATATGGTAACGCGCCGTTTAAAAAGAGCGAACTTGTCCTAAATATTCCCGGAAAATCCCCAATCACAAACGAAAAATATGGTAAAAATTCTGATTGCGTTGTTACTTCAGATACATCCGATCAAGTTACAGGACAAAATACTGCCCCATCATTAGAAGTACCAAGTGCGTATAAAGGAAAGTTAACACTTCCGCCTATCGATTCGAATGATTACGCTGGAAATAACTATCCTTTTGGACAATGTACGTGGTACGCCTATAATCGTATGGCGCAAATTGGCAAACCAATTGAATGGTTTTCAGGTGATGGCGGAAATGGCGCAGGTTGGGCTAATTCTGCTCGTGCGAAAGGGTACACAGTAGTAAAAGGAAAACCAAGTGTTGGTTGGGCAGCTAGTATGCAAGGTGGCATAGGAGGTTCTGCACCGCCCTATGGGCATGTGGCAGTTGTAGAGTATGTCAATTCTGACGGCAGTATTCTTGTGAGTGAAGCAAATGTTATTAATCAAGGCTCTGGTACGCGTTCATGGCGAGTATTAGACAGAGCAACGGTTGAACAAATTGATTTTATTCAAGGAAAGGGAGCGTAGCAATGAGGGAGCGTTTAAAGCAAGCACAACCACTAGTGATCGTTCTTTTACTTGTTTTACTGACCACTTTAGGAGGCGGTTATTTCAATGAGAAAAAAGAAAATGCACAAATAAAAAATCAAAAAGAGAAAGAGCAGCAAGTCCTAAAGAAAACTTTAGAAGAAAAAAACGGACAACTGAATGATTTATCGAGAAAAATTGAACAATTATTGGATGAAAAAGAAGATCCTGTTAATGAGCCATTAACAAAAGCAGTGAATGCCTTATTTTCACTTGTGTTTGACTATGATACTAGCAATAAAGAACAAACAGTAGCTAAAAGAAAAGAAAAAGCAACTGTTTATGCGACAGAGCAAGGGCTATCTGGGGTATTTCCAAGGGATGCAGATAAAGTTGTTCCTAGTGTTGTAACCGTTTCTCAATTAGATAAGGCACCTGAAATTTATCGAACCACACAAAAAGATACAGGAAAAGAAAAAACAGCATTGGTCCGACTAGAATATTCAGTTCGAATCGCAGGAAGCCAAGCGCAACGTGGAAATTTTATTTATAAGGTAACTTTCAATGAAGAAAGCAAGAAATTTACAACCATTGAGAATTTAGGTGAGGAAAATCAGTAAAAAAGTACGAATTACAACGCTTATTAGTTTAATGCTTGTTTTAGGGGGGATAAGCCTCTTTTTATTTATGGTAAAACAAAATGAAAAGGCAATGCTCAATCAGGAAAAGGAGCGAGCGGCCGTAGTTTTAGCAGACAATGAAACACGTGTCTTATTTTTTTACAAAGATACGTGTGCTGATTGTCAAAAGGTCTATCCGACGGTTTACGAAGAGGACCAGGGCGAAAACAACATTGTATTTATCAATTTAAATCAACCTAAAAACCGTCACTATATAAAGACATATACGTTGGAAAAAGTACCAACATTTGTTACACCGAAAAGAAGATACGTAGGAACAGATACGAGAAAAATTCAGCAATTAATTGCTGAAAATAACGACGAAAGAAGTGAAGATTAATGCACGAAAATCATGTGAATGAAAAGGAGACAGCCGTAGAAAATACGGAACGTATTGCTAAAAATTATGCTTATGAACGCCCAGCGATTCAAACGGCGCTATTTATCTTATGGCGGGTGCATAATAAGCAGTATCAAACAGGCGCTCGGATATTTTACGACGAATTAGAAAAGGCCACCAAGACGTCTAAGACCGCTTATAAAGAAGCATTAGCTTTTTTAGAAGGTGCAGGCATGGTGGTAAACGAGGTTGTCGTAGAAAGTAAAGTCCCCCAATCGTTAATTCAACGTTACGGGATTTTAAAAGATGAGTAACAAAAAGGCTGTATTCAATCCGCAAGCAGGGAAGCAAGCCCAGAAAGAAAAAGTGAGGAAAGAGACACGTGTTTCTTCATTGGTTCAAATAATCCGAGCAATCTTCAGGAAGAAAGAGAAAGAACCAGAAAATTCTCGAACCATTCGTTTTTCGCCACGTTCGGCGAAAAGTATTTACTCAATGGTGTTTTTCCTTTTATTTTTCTTGATAAGCTTATTTTTATTAATGAGTTTTGGACGATTAAACACGCTTACAAGGCTTGCGATGCAAAAGCAAGTAAATCGTGAGGAAATTATTGAAAGCGTGAATAAAGGCGTAGCTGCAAGTGATCAATTGAAATATGACGGAATGAAACTTGTGGATCGATTATTTACAGTGTCCTCAAAATTAGAAGGAAAAGAGTACTGGGAAGCGCAAATAACCCCTTATTTAGCTGCTGGATTGCGTGCAGAAGATTTAGGTCTTGATAAGACAAATGATGACCGCGTTGCACGAAATGTACGCTTTATTCGATTAGAAACAGTTGATTATAAAGAATCACTTTACAGCTTGTACTATGATGTCCGTTTTACTGAAGGGAAAGAATGGCGCCAAGTGCAAGTGATTTTGCCTGTTAGTTATGCAGAAAATGAACTGAAGTTGCTTGATAGACCAACGTTAATGAATTTAGCGAAGACAAGTGAGAGTAACAAAGTTGTGTATGACGAGCAACGTTTTATACCTAAAGGAAAAGAAGTCAATGAAGAAGAAACAAAAAAACTAACGGAATTTACCAATCGTTTCTTTGAATTATATGTAAAAAATGATGAAAAGTTAGGACTAATTACCAATGTAAAAGGACTAGAACATGCGACGCTAGAAAAAGTAGATATTACAAGTCTAAGAGAAACAGGCCAAGGGATCTATGATGTTCGAGGAACCTACCAATTCAGTTATGAAGGGAAAAGTCCGCTAACGTCTAACTTCTCATTACAAATTGAAGCAACAAAAGATAGTTATTTTATTAAAAAAATGAATGGAGTGTAAGAATATGTTTGATTTATCTGGTTTAGCAAATAATATTTCCTCACAGGTGATTATACTATTGGTGATTTTAGGACTGGTATCCTTAGTTGTAGCGGTTGCAACACAAGGGGCCGCACGAGGAATTGCGACAGTCTGCTTAATCTTAATTTTAATCGCGTTGGTTTTAGTGTTAAAAGATGCTGAAAAAATTGGTACCTGGTTGAAAGACTTAATTTTCAAACCAAATGCCGGCTTTATTTTCCCAATAAAAGGTTGGCGATTTTGATGGAATATAATTACACACGAGAATTTAAACAACCTCACAAGATTTACAGTATCAAAGGGGTAGCATTGCCTTTTGCGCCAAACGGCATTCGATTGGAACAAATTTTTGTAGGTATTGGTATCCTTATTCTCTTATTGATATTCGCGATTATTTCATTTGTCGCTAAAATCAATTTTTTTACCACAATTATTGCTAATTTTTGGTTGATTCTTATAGTAGGAGTGGGCGTCCTTGTGTGGACGCTCTTTTCTTTAAAATGGGATAATAAGAGCTTTCTTGATTATCTAATTGGTCGAGGAAACTTCTTGTATCAAAAGAAAAAAAGATATGAACATGGGCTACTTGTCCAATTCCATAAAGAAAAAGTCCAATACAAAGTTAGAAAATAACAGTAAAGTGTTTACAAAGAGATTGTGAGGGATGAAGGTGGATAAAAGAATTGAAGCTGTGACAAAATTTTTAGAGTCTTTAGGAACTGTAGAAGATTACACCGAGGATGTAGCTGTTAAGTATAGAAACTTGATTCTGAAATCGTATGAATTATACGAGAATAAGTATAACGATACTGTTGACGACAGTTTATGTATAGAAGTTTGGTCAAACGGGACTTATGTTGTTACAAACGAGGATTTATCTTTTGATTGTGAGAGCGAAGAAGATTTACAAAAGCTAAAAGAATTGTTTGTTAACACGTCATTTTATATAACCATTAATGAATTAAATAAAGTAGGTCATAAGGCTACTTTATCCGTCAAAGCTAAAGCAAAAAATTTAAGGAAACTGGGGCAGTTAATTAAAGAATACAGAAGTTGTAATTGCAAATATTTAAAGGATAAAGTAACCGAAATAATTGGTGATGATGGGCGTGTTTATTTAGATAGGATAAGTGAACGGATGGACTAAGAAAAACATGCTATAATGGTTAGAAACCATAAAGAAGCCTTATTTACAAAAGTAGTAACAAAAAATACAACTACATGAGTAGGAGGTAAATATCTTGATTAATAACGTTACATTAGTTGGACGATTAACCAAAGACCCAGATTTAAGGTATACGCAAAGTGGAACAGCCGTAGGTCAATTTACGTTGGCCATTAATCGCAACTTTACCAATGCTAACAATGAAAGGGAAGCAGATTTTATCAACTGTGTTATTTGGCGGAAAGCTGCAGAGTCATTAGCAAATTATGCAACAAAAGGGACTCTGATCGGTTTAACTGGTCGCATTCAAACAAGAAACTATGAGAATCAACAAGGCCAGCGTATTTATGTAACTGAGGTTGTCACAGAAAGCTTCCAACTATTAGAATCAAGAGAAGTAAACGAGCAACGAAAAGAACAGGCTACAGGTAAAGCTACGTTTGATAAACAGTCAATGGATAAACCTGATCCTCTGGATCCATTTTCGCCAGAAAATAGCATAGTGGATATTTCTGATAATGACCTGCCGTTTTAATGATTTATAAGTGAATAAACAACAAAAGACGAGTGAACAGATCACTCGTCTTTTTTTTGTACAAGTGTAAAAAAATAGTGATTGCAAAGAAAGGAGTTGATAAGGTGCCATTAAAAAGTAAAGAGCCGCGCTTAGACTTTCCAATTGAAGCCATTACGAATAATTTTCTTTTTACAACCTCTAACGACGTGTGGGTAGGTTATAAACTTGCACACCAAGTATTTCCTTTGAATAATTTAGACTTTTTCAAGGAATACATAGAGGACGGAAAAGGCGTATTCGAGCAAGACACGTTCGACTACCATTTTATGAATATTCCAGAATACTTTGATCTCGACGAACAGATTGAAGCGACAATCGATAACCTGGTAAAGGGAAGCTTTGCGGATTTAGGAGAAACCTATTTCCGACAAGCGGGTGATATTCTAAAAGACGAAGTCCAAATGAATAAATATAGTACGTATTTGTTCATTCGTTTTACCGCACCTATACAAGTTGCTAATCCTATGGAGTATATGGAATTGTTCAAGGAAGTTGGACGTAAGGCAATCAATGCTTTAACAGGGGTTCATGTAC
>SKEN01001220.1_pt1 | contig 11406 bp, 7 predicted proteins | sample 4826711 | NCBI WGS metagenome assembly SKEN01 (sample SAMN11008808, study PRJNA524170) | human gut metagenome | biome: Human fecal sample; material: Feces; isolation source: fecal sample from pouch patient p39 | host: Homo sapiens | place: Israel: Tel-Aviv | collected 2015-02-10 | reverse complement strand
GATGGAGAACGCGCTGCCGTCAGGGTTTGAGGCGGGGTTTGATGGGATGGAGATTGGGGTGGCGTGATGGGGGAGAATGTGCGCGCTGATGCCCTCATCCCGGCCCTCTCCCACAGGGAGAGGGAGAAAATCACCCCGTGCACCATCGGTCCCCTCGCCCCTTTGGGGAGAGGGTTAGGGTGAGGGGCGATGCCAGCACCCGAGCCTACCTCACCGCCCATACTCATCTTCCATTCTCCGCTCTTCATCCTCCAGTTGCCGACGCTCCCGCTCAAGCTGACGTTGGCGATCGTCCAGCTGCCTGCGGCGATCTTCAAACTGGCGGCGGCGGTCGTCATATTGTCTGCGCCGATCGTCGCTCACTTCACGCTGCCAGCCGTCGTCGCGCGAATCTTCATAATCTCGCCCACGGTCAGGGTTATAAGCATCGTTAATCGCCTGCTGAATATTGCCAATGGTGTCGTCGATAATATCGGCCTGGGCCGGTACGGTGGTCAGCGTGAGCAGGGTGAAAAAAAAGAGCGTGGAGTGGCGTTTCATAAACTCGGCCTCGCAACAAAGTTAATACAAGGTAGGCAAAGGTGCCTGTTACGAGTAGAGGAGGATTCTCAATTCTCTTGCCCCAGCGCCTGCGCCAACTGCGCACGGGTAAAGGGTTTGCGCAACAGCGCCACGTCTGGCAGCGCGGGGTTATGGCTGGGGCGTAAATCCTGACCGCTGATGAGTAGCAGCGTCAGGTGCGGGTAAAGTTTGCGGGCCGCATTGACCACTTCTGCGCCGCTCATGCCGCCGGGGAGCATTAAATCGCTGATAAAAATATCGATTTCTGCTGATGCCGCCAGCAGATCCAGCGCCTGTTCGCCGCTGCTTGCTTCCAGCGTCAAATAGCCCAGCAGGTGCAACTGTTCGCAGATGGTCTGGCGCACCGCGGCTTCATCTTCCAGCACTAACACCAGTTTATCGCCGCTGACAGAAGCCTGTTCTACTGCCGCTGGCGATAGGTTTTTCGCCGCCGTCAGCGCGCGGGGAAGCTGTAATCTGACCGTTGTCCCCTGCCCCGGCGCGCTTTCAATTTCAACGCGCCCACCGGACTGGCGCACAAAACCATAGACCATCGACAAACCCAGCCCGCTGCCGCTGCCCGTCTGTTTGGTGGTAAAGAATGGCTCAAATACCTGGCTTTTCACCGCCTGCGACATACCGCTGCCATGATCGATGACCTCCAGTGCCACCATGTCCTGACGCTGCCCACTGCTGCGAGTAACGCGCTGATTCCAGGTACGAATTTTGATGATTCCCGTCTGCCCTTCCATCGCGTCACGGGCGTTCATCACCAGGTTGATGATGGCATTTTCCAGTTGGCTGACGTCAATCCACGCGGGCCACGCCGGAGACTGCGCTTCAATCTCCAGCGCCAGCGTTGCCGGTAAGGAGTGGCGCATTAATTCGCTTAACTCTTCCAGCAATGTTTTCAGTTCAACGGCTTGCGGATGTAAGGACTGCTTGCGGGAAAACGCCAGCAGTCGTTGTGTCAGTAGCGCCCCACGTTCGGCAGCTTGCAGCGCCCGCTGTATTCGCGGCGCGTCTGGCGAGTCCGGATTCACCAGCTCCAGGCTGCCAATAATCACCGCCAGCAGATTATTAAAATCATGGGCCAGCCCGCCCGTCAGTTGCCCGACCGCTTTCAGTTTCTGGCTGTGTAATAGCGCCTCTTCCAACCCCTGCCGCTCAGTTTGGGCAATCTCCATCTGCGTGGTCTTCTCTTTTAGCAGCCGTGAGGTTCGTTCGAGTGACTCGGTATTGCGGGCAAAAACGTTAAAGGCGCGCGCCAGTTCACCCAACTCATCACGCCGCTGTAACGCCGGAAAAGTGACGTCCGCTTCGCCGTACGCCAGGCGGCTCATGGCGCGGGAAATCGCCGTCAGGTTAGTGCCGAGGTTGCGATAGATATACCAGCCGGCAAACGCGGTGATCACCACCGCTAACAGGGCGAAAATCATGATCACCCTCTCGCCGGAGCGCAAATCCTGGTAACTTTGCGCCACGCGCTGACCGGAGAGCGTCGCCACCTGTTCGGCGTAACGGTTGATGTCGCCATTGAGGATCGCCACCAGCGCTTTGATGTGAAACATATACCAGCTGATTGCCAGATCGCTTTGCTCCAGAGCGGCAGAAAGCGGCGCGAGTTTACGCATTTCATCATTGAAATCATTGAGTAACGTATTAACCAATGGCATATCGCTGTGGGTCGGCAACGCAGACATTACCCCGACCAGTTGATGAATAATCGCCTGCGGCGCGGGGGTGGCAATAGCGGCAACAATCAGTCGGTTCATCTCGTTAAGCAAAATATCATCTTGCGCGTGAGTGACTTTTTGCAGATGCCGCAGATAACTTAAGTTTTGATACAGCGAACTTAACAGCGCGTTGCGCTCCAGATGCCGCCTTTGCCCGCGCTCCAGCATACCGCCGACGCTGGTTTGCAGTTCGTTGCTACGCGTGATGATTCGCGTCACCAGCCCGGCTTCCTGCTGCGCTAAAGGCGCGTTCGCCAGTTGTGCAAGCGAGCTTTTTAATGCCCGCTGTGTCTCCTGCAACCGCTCGGCTTCGCCTTTATATTCCAGCGCTCCCACCACCTGCGACAATCGCACCGCCGCCGTTGCCACGTTTGCCGTGTCGCGCGCCAGATTCAGGCTGCCGGTCATATCATCCACCGTTTGCTGCTGCACCAGCTCCTGCATCTGGCTGGCATGACGAAAGCCCATTACCGCCACGCCGCTGACCATCAACGTCACCGCCACCACCAGCAAATTCAAAAGCAGCAATCGCCCGCGCGCGCTGGCAAAAAAATGACGTCCGGGGTGCGCCATATCACGCTCCGTGAAGAAAAATCGCAATATGACAAATATGAACGGCTTCTGACATTTTGCATTTACTTTCCTGTGATGGAGTGCTGATATCGACAACCTCGCAGGAGTCCACCATGAACAGCACGCCAGTTCTGGAGATGCGCAATATTGCCAAAGCCTTCGGCAAATTTTATGCACTCAAAGGGGTGGATTTGACGGTCTACCCTGGCGAGATCCATGCCCTGATGGGGGAAAACGGCGCGGGAAAAAGCACGCTGATGAAGGTGCTGGCGGGGGCGTATACCGCCACCAGCGGCGAGATCCTCATAGACGGCAAGCCCTTTCACATTCGCACGCCAAAAGATGCCTTAAGCGCCGGTATTACGCTGATTTATCAGGAGATGCAGCTGGCACCGAATCTGTCGGTGGCAGAAAATATTTTTCTCGGCAGCGAGCTTTCCCACGGCGGGCTGGTGCAGCGTAAAGAGATGCTAGTGCAGGCGCAAAAAGTGATCGACCGCCTCGGCGCGCAGTTTAACGCCAGCGATAAGGTCATGACGCTGACCATTGCCGAGCAACAGCAGGTCGAAATCGCCCGCGCACTACATCGCAACAGCCGCATTCTGGTGATGGACGAACCCACCGCTGCCCTCTCCTCCCGTGAAACTCACCGTCTGTTTGAACTGATTATGCGGCTGCGCGATGAAGGGATGGCGATTATCTACATCAGCCACCGTATGGCGGAAGTGTATGAGCTTTCCGATCGCGTCAGCGTGCTGCGCGACGGGCAATACGTTGGCAGCCTGACCCGCGATAACCTCAATGCCGGGGAGCTGGTGCGGATGATGGTCGGCAGGCCACTGAGCGATCTGTTCAATAAAGAGCGCGATATCCCGCTCGGTAAAGCCCGCCTGAATGTTCACCACCTGACCGACGGCGGCAAAGTCCAGCCGAGTAGCCTGCTGGTGCGTTCCGGCGAAATTGTTGGCCTCGCCGGACTGGTGGGTGCCGGACGTTCCGAACTGGCGCAGTTGATCTTCGGCGTGCGGAAAGCGACAGGCGGAATGATTGAAGTCGATGGTGAACCGGTGGTGATCCACTCCCCGCGCGAAGCCATCGATCTTGGCATTGGTTTTCTCACCGAAAACCGCAAAGAACAAGGCTTATTCCTTGAAATGGCAGCAGCCGAAAACATCACCATGGCAACCCTGGAGCGCGATGCCCGCTGGGGAATGCTCAATCGCAAAAAAGCGCAAACCATTTCCGATGACGCCATTAAGTTGCTCAACATTCGCGTGCCTCACGCCCAGGTACGCGCGGGCGGGCTTTCCGGCGGCAATCAGCAAAAACTGTTGATCTCCCGCTGGGTGGCGATTGGCCCGCGCATTTTACTGCTCGATGAACCCACCCGCGGCGTGGACGTTGGCGCCAAAAGCGAGATCTACCGGATCATGAACGAGATGGCGCGCAAGGGCGTGGCGATCCTGATGATCTCCAGCGAACTGCCGGAGATAGTGGGAATGAGCGATCGCGTCTATGTGATGCGCGAAGGCAGCATTGCCGGTGAGTTAAACGGCAAAAACATCACCCAGGAAAACATTATGACCTTAGCGACTGGCGTCAACGACGCCCATTCCCAGGCGGTAACCTCATGACGACCTCTGCAAAAACCTCTGCCAAAAAAATGCTGATGAGCGATCTGATGCAAACGGTCGGCATCTTGCCCATTTTGATTCTGATCGTGGCGGTATTTGGCTTTATCGCGCCAAACTTTTTTACCGAAAGCAACCTGCTGAATATTACCCGCCAGGCATCGATCAACATTGTTCTGGCGGCGGGGATGACCTTCATCATTTTGACCGGCGGGATCGATCTTTCCGTGGGTTCGATCCTCGGCACCACAGCGGTGGCGGCGATGGTCGTCTCCCTTAGCCCTGAGTTCGCCATGCTGTCGATCCCGGCAGCGCTGATGCTCGGCCTGCTGCTGGGGCTGTTCAACGGCGCGCTGGTGGCCTTTGCCGGATTGCCACCGTTTATCGTCACGCTTGGCACCTATACGGCGCTGCGCGGGGCGGCGTATCTGCTGGCGGACGGCACCACGGTTATCAACTCCAACATTAATTTCGAGTGGATAGGCAATAACTATCTCGGGCCGGTCCCGTGGCTGGTGGTGATTGCCCTCGCAGTGATTGTGCTGTGCTGGTTTATTCTGCGCCGCACCACGCTTGGCGTTCATATCTACGCCGTCGGCGGCAATATGCAGGCGGCGCGTCTTACCGGCATTAAGGTCTGGCTGGTGCTGCTGTTTGTTTATGGTATGAGCGGCCTGCTTTCTGGGCTTGGCGGGATTATGAGCGCCTCACGGCTGTACAGCGCCAACGGCAACTTAGGCATGGGTTACGAACTGGATGCCATTGCAGCGGTGATCCTCGGCGGCACCAGTTTTGTCGGCGGCATCGGCACCATCACCGGCACGCTGGTCGGCGCGCTAATTATCGCCACGCTCAACAATGGCATGACCTTAATGGGCGTCTCTTACTTCTGGCAACTGGTGATCAAAGGGGCGGTGATCATCATTGCGGTGCTGATCGACAAATACCGTACCCGACACCATCAAAGTGCATAAACACATGAGGAATACAGCATGAGATTGAAGCCCTTAGTGACCGCGCTCTATGCAGGCGCGCTGCTGACCGCAGCACCGTTCGCCCAGGCGAAAGAACTGAAATCGATAGGCGTAACGGTGGGCGATCTGGCGAACCCGTTCTTCGTGCAGATCACCAAAGGCGCGGAGCTGGAAGCACGCAAACTGGCAGGCGATAACGTCAAAGTGACGCTGGTTTCCAGCGGCTACGATCTGGGTCAGCAGGTGTCGCAGATAGACAACTTTATCGCCGCTAACGTCGATATGATTATCCTCAACGCTGCCGATTCAAAAGGGATCGGCCCAGCGGTGAAACGGGCGAAAGATGCCGGGATCGTAGTCGTCGCGGTTGACGTAGCGGCAGAAGGTGCTGATGCCACCATCACCTCCGATAACACCCAGGCGGGCGAAATGGCCTGTAAATACATCACCGATCGCCTGAAAGGCAAAGGCAATGTGGTGATCATCAACGGCCCGCCGGTATCCGCCGTGCAAAACCGCGTCGAAGGATGCCAGACTGAATTTAAACGCCATCCTGACATCAAAGTGCTCTCTGACAACCAGAACGCGAAAGGCAGTCGTGAAGGCGGGCTGGAGGTAATGACGGGACTGCTGGCGGCAAATCCGAAGATCGACGGCGTATTTGCGATTAACGATCCCACCGCAATCGGTGCCGATCTGGCAGCAAAACAGGCGCAACGTAACGAGTTCTTTATTGTTGGTGTGGACGGAAGCCCGGACGCCGAAGAGGCGCTCAAGCGTGAGAACTCGTTGTTTGTCGCTACTCCGGCGCAAGATCCCCAGGTGATGGCAGCGAAAGCGGTGGAAATTGGCTACGACATTTTGCAGGGCAAACCTGCGCCGAAAGAGCCGGTGCTGATCCCGGTGACGATGATCGATAAAAACAACGTCGGCAATTACAAAGGCTGGACGGTGAAATAAGTCCACACGCCGGGCGGCGCAGCTGCCCGGTCACCGCTAAGGAGAACGCTTTCGATGAAACGCTCCGCTATAAACGACATTCTCGGCCATACACGGCAATTCTTTTCGCAACATGACGTACATCTGCCGCCCTTTGCCAGTTTCTCGCCTGCTCAATGGCAGCAGCTCGACACCGCCGCGTGGGAGGAGGTTTTTGATCTTAAACTCGGCTGGGATGTTACCGCTTTTGGTCGCAACAACTTTGCAGCACACGGGCTGACGCTGTTTACCCTACGTAACGGCTCAGCAAAAGGAATGCCGTATGTGAAATGTTACGCCGAGAAGATCATGCATGTGCGCGATGCGCAGGTCACGCCAATGCATTTTCACTGGCGTAAGCGTGAGGACATTATCAATCGCGGCGGCGGTAATTTAATTGTTGAACTGTGGAATGCCGATAGTAACGAGCAAACGGCTGATAGTGACATTACGGTGGTGATCGACGGCTGCCGCCAGAAACATACTGCAGGCACTCAGTTGCGCCTGTCTCCCGGCGAAAGTATCTGCCTGCCGCCCGGCCTGTATCACAGCTTTTGGGCGGAAACCGGCTTTGGCGATGTTCTGGTTGGCGAAGTCTCTTCTGTCAATGACGACGACCACGATAACCACTTTTTACAGCCACTGGACCGCTACAACCTGATTGACGAAGACGAACCTGCACAGTTGGTATTGTGTAACGAATACCGCCAGTTCCGCTGAATAAGGATAACGTTATGCCATTGATTTCTCTCGCTGAAGGGCTGGCACATGCCCGCGAACATCACTATTCGTTAGGTGCGTTTAATGTGCTGGACTCGCACTTTTTACGCGCCTTGTTTGCTGCTGCCAGACAAGAACGTTCGCCCTTTATTATCAACATTGCCGAAGTACATTTTAAATATATCTCGCTGGATTCCCTGGTCGAGACAGTGAAATTTGAAGCGGCGCGTCATGCCATTCCGGTGGTGTTAAATCTCGATCACGGACTGCATTTTGAATCGGTGGTGCAAGCGTTGCGGCTGGGATTCAGCTCGGTAATGTTTGATGGCTCCACGCTGGGGTATGAAGAAAATGTCCGCCAGACGCGGGAAGTGGTGAAAATGTGCCATGCCGTTGGCGTATCGGTAGAAGCTGAACTGGGCGCGGTGGGTGGCGACGAAGGCGGTGCACTCTATGGCCATGCCGATGAATCCCTGTTTACCGATCCGCAACTGGCGCGTGATTTTGTCGACCGTACCGGCATTGACGCGTTGGCCGTGGCGATTGGCAATGCACACGGCAAATATCGCGGCGAACCGAAACTCGATTTCCCGCGCCTCGACGCTATCCGCCAGCAGGCTGCTATCCCGCTGGTATTACACGGCGGCTCAGGGATTAGCGATGCCGATTTCCGCCGCGCCATCGAACTGGGTATCCACAAAATCAATTTCTACACTGGCATGTCGCAAGCGGCGCTGGCTGCCGTTGAGGCCCGAATGGCGCACCGTCAGCCGATGTATGACGAGTTTGCCGAGTTACTGCTGGCAGTGGAAGCCGCCATCAGCGATACGGTTGCACAACAGATGCGTATTTTTGGCAGTGCGGGGCAGGCATGATGGAGCGTAAAGGAATTATCGCCGCAGGCAATATGTTGGTTGACCACGTCCATCAGATTATCCAGTGGCCAGAGCGCGGCTGGCTGGCGGAGATCACCCACAGCGAACGCTCCACCGGCGGTGCGCCGCTTAACGTCCTGCTGACGCTGGCGAAAATGCGCACCGGGCTGCCGTTACAGGCGGTTGGGCTAATCGGTCAGGACAGCGACGGCGATTACATCATGGCGATGCTTGAGCAATATCACGTCAATCGTCAGCATGTGCAGCGCACTACCTTTGCCCCGACGTCGATGTCGCAGGTGATGACAGACCCAAGCGGGCAGCGGACGTTTTTCCATTCGCCGGGTGCAAACAGACTTTTGGATCTTCCGGCGTTCGATCAGCTCGATAACACCATGAAGATTTTCCATCTCGGCTATTTACTGTTGCTCGACAGCCTGGATATGCCGGACGATGTTTACGGCACCCGTAGCGCACGCCTGCTGGCGCAAATGCGTGATACTGGCTTTGAAACCTCACTCGACCTGGTCTCCCGTAAGGGCGATCCGCGTTATCAGCCGCTGGTGCTGCCCGCGTTGCGCCATCTGGATTATCTGGTAATTAACGAACTGGAGGCCGGGGAGTTTAGCGGGCTGGAAATTCGGTTACCCAACGGCGAACCGCATATCGCGCATATTGCTGCCGCCGCGCGTGAACTGTTAGATGCGGGCGTGCGCCAGCGGGTGGTGATCCACTGCCCGGAAGGGGCGTGGGGAGAGACCCCAGAACAGGGCGGCGTGTGGATCCCTTCGCAAAAGTTAGAACAACGGGAAATTATCGGCAGCGTCGGCGCGGGCGATGCATTTTGTGCCGGATTTTTATATGGCTGCCATGAACGCTGGACGCTTACCGAGAGCATCAAACTGGCACACGCCTGCGCGCGGGCAAGCCTGTTATGCGCCAATGCCATCGACGGGGCGAAAACGCTGGAAGAGCTGCAAACAGAAATGTCGGATTAATGCACGTCGGCAGCGAAGACATACCCCAGACCGCGCAGAGTTTTAATCAACATCGGCTGATGCGGGTTGAGTTCGATTTTGCGTCGTAAGCGCATGATTAATACGTCGATGGTGCGATCAAACACCTCCACGCTGTCGCTGTGGGTGAACGCCAGCAACTGCTCGCGGCTCAATACCCGACGCGCGTTTTGCGCCAGAGCCAGTAACAAGCCATATTCGCCCTGAGTTAACTCGACATGTTGCTGAAGCGGATTGTGCAACTGGCAGCGCATGGTATCGAGATACCAGCCATTGAATGACAGCCCGGCGCTTTTCTCGTCATTAACCGCCAGCGCACCAACCCGTCGCAACACCGCTTTCAGTCGTGCGACCACCACCCGCGGGGTGAACGGTTTGCAGATGTAATCATCCGCGCCCATTTCCAGCCCGACCACCACATCAGACTCACTGCCCATGCCGGTCAACATCACCACCGGCAATGTCGGACGCAGTTTCTGGATTTGCTGCAATACCCTCAGGCCGTTGGTATCGGGTAGCATCATATCCAGCACCACCAGCGCAATGTCAGGATCGCCCTCAATACGCAATATGGCCTCCTGTCCGGTATGGCAGACTGAAACCGTAAAGACATGTTCACTTAACACGTCCTGCAACAGTGCGCAGATAGCCGTGTCATCATCCACCACCAGCACGACGGGTTTCATGGTTACACTCCGCATCATTCATCTGATTAATCATTGTGCGTACTTCTTGTCGAAGTGAAAGCTGAAAGTAATATAAATAATAAAAATATAAGTCAGGTCACATTATTGATGATAGTAATAAATATGCCGTACTTTTCCCTCTTCAGCACAAATGCCTAATAAAATGGATCGTTCCGCTCACACTTCCACTTATTAAAGTCGCAATTTCCCAATTATGATAACGCCAGCTTTAAATGACGTATTTTGCATGGATTACATATTTACGACATAAATGATAAATGGAGATTTATATGAATAACTCTCGGTTATTCCGTTTGAGCAGGATTGTTATTGCGTTAACTGCCGCCAGCGGCATGATGGTAAATACCGCTAACGCGAAAGAGGAAGCGAAAGCCGCCACTCAATATACCCAACAGGTTAATCAGAATTACGCCAAATCATTACCGTTTAGCGATCGTCAGGATTTTGACGATGCCCAGCGTGGATTTATCGCCCCGCTGCTGGATGAAGGTATTCTGCGTGATGCGAACGGTAAAGTTTACTACCGCGCGGACGATTACAAATTTGATATTAATGCCGCAGCGCCGGAAACCGTAAACCCCAGCCTGTGGCGTCAGTCGCAAATCAACGGTATTTCTGGCCTGTTCAAAGTCACCGATAAAATGTATCAGGTGCGCGGCCAGGATATCTCTAACATTACGTTCGTTGAGGGCGAGAAAGGCATTATTGTTATCGACCCGCTGGTGACGCCGCCTGCCGCAAAAGCCGCACTTGACCTTTACTTCCAGCATCGTCCGCAAAAACCGATTGTTGCCGTTATCTACACTCACAGCCACACCGACCACTATGGTGGCGTGAAAGGCATTATCTCTGAAGCCGATGTTAAATCCGGCAAAGTTCAGGTGATTGCCCCTGCAGGCTTTATGGACGAAGCCATCAGCGAAAACGTGCTGGCGGGTAACATCATGAGCCGCCGTGCGCTCTACTCTTACGGTCTGTTACTGCCGCACAACGCGCAAGGCAATGTGGGTAATGGCCTTGGCGTGACGCTGGCAACGGGCGACCCGAGCATTATTGCACCGACGAAAACTATCGTCAGAACTGGCGAGAAGATGATTATCGACGGCCTGGAGTTTGACTTCCTGATGACCCCAGGTAGCGAAGCGCCAGCCGAAATGCACTTCTATATTCCGGCCCTGAAAGCCCTGTGTACCGCCGAGAACGCCACGCATACCCTGCACAACTTCTACACTCTGCGCGGCGCGAAAACCCGCGACACCAGCAAGTGGACCGAGTATCTGAACGAAACGCTGGATATGTGGGGTAACGACGCGGAAGTGCTGTTTATGCCGCACACCTGGCCGGTCTGGGGCAATAAGCATATCAATGATTATATTGGTAAATACCGCGATACCATCAAGTACATTCACGACCAGACCCTGCACCTGGCGAACCAGGGCTACACCATGAATGAAATCGGCGACATGATTAAGCTGCCGCCTGCACTTGCCAATAACTGGGCCAGCCGCGGCTATTACGGTTCTGTCAGCCACAACGCCCGCGCGGTGTATAACTTCTATCTTGGCTATTACGACGGTAACCCGGCTAACCTGCATCCGTATGGTCAGGTGGAGATGGGTAAACGTTACGTGCAGG
>SKEN01001219.1_pt1 | contig 11411 bp, 8 predicted proteins | sample 4826711 | NCBI WGS metagenome assembly SKEN01 (sample SAMN11008808, study PRJNA524170) | human gut metagenome | biome: Human fecal sample; material: Feces; isolation source: fecal sample from pouch patient p39 | host: Homo sapiens | place: Israel: Tel-Aviv | collected 2015-02-10 | reverse complement strand
CTATTGACAGTAAGCGGTTTCCATAATATGATCAAATCATTGGGAACGCTCCCAAAAAAGAAAGGGGAATCCGATGTATACAAAACTTTTACAAGCGATTTATCGCGACTCAGATTTGGCTGAGAAAACCGCCTCTATGATTGAACAAAAAGTCAGTGATTATCAGCAAAAGAAAGGCCAGGCAGGCAAACTGCATTGGGACGAAGAAGATATTTTCTTGATTACTTATGGGGATCAATTTTTTGAAGAGCAGCAACCAACTTTGCGTACATTTAAGAAATTTTATCAAAAGTATTTGGCAGATACATTTAGAGTTGTACATTTCTTGCCATTTTTCCCATATACATCTGATGATGGTTTCTCCGTTGTAAATTATCAGGCAATCAACGACCGTTTGGGCACATGGGAAGATATAGAAGAAATGAGAAGCGAAACACGGTTAATGTTCGACTTTGTCTGCAATCATATGTCTGCCGAAAGTACTTGGTTTCAGGAATATTTAAACTTGAATGATACGTACAAAGATTTTTTTATTGATTTGCCACTGGATACAGATACAAGCAGCGTGACTAGACCAAGGACTAGTCCACTACTTACAACGTTCATTGACAAAAACGGGAAAGAAAAACATGTATGGACGACTTTTAGCGAAGATCAAGTAGACTTGAATTTTAAAAACCCAGAAGTTTTATTGAAAATGATCGATATTCTTTTGTTTTACCTAGAAAAAGGCGCTTCATTTATTCGTTTGGATGCTGTGGGGTTTTTATGGAAAGAACTAGGAACTTCTTGTATACACCTGCCAGAAACGCATAAGATTATTCAGTTATTCCGTGCAATCGTTGATGAAGCAGCTCCAGGAACGGTATTGATCACCGAGACAAATGTGCCACATAAAGATAATATTAGTTATTTTGGGAATGGCGAGAATGAAGCACAGATGGTCTATCAGTTTTCGCTACCACCTTTGACCCTTCAAGCGATTCGTTCGGGTAATACAAGTAAGTTGAAAGAATGGTTAAAAACCATCGATTTCGCATCGAAAAAAACAACTTTTTTTAATTTTTTAGCCTCCCATGACGGTATCGGATTGAATCCGGTACGAGGTATTCTGCCGGAAAAAACGATCCTTGAATTAGTGGAACAGCTGAAGAAAGAGGGTGCCCGAGTAAACTACAAGAAAAACCCAGATGGAACGACCAGTCCATATGAGATAAACGCTACGTATCTAGATGCGTTAAGTTCTCCAACAGATACGACGGAATGGAGAAGCAAACGCTTTTTAGCAGCTCATTCATTTTTGGTAACGTTACCAGGCGTGCCGGCAATTTATATTCAAAGTGTGCTGGGAAGTCGAAATGATTACAAAGGCGTAGAAAAAACAGGAGAGAATCGAAAAATCAATCGGCAAAAATTTTTGTTAGCAGATATTGAGAAAGAGTTGCAGACAGATCCATTAAGAACAGCAGTATATGGTGAATTGACCCAGATGCTATCTATTCGAAAAAAAGAAAAAGCCTTCCATCCGAATAGTTTGATTTACTTACTGGACTCAGCAGATTCTTTTATCAGTTTTATTCGCGAAGCGAAGGAAGAGAAAGTCTTAGTTATCCATAATTTTTCCAATCAATCAGCAGGTTATCTTTTACCAAAAGGAGATTACCTAGACCTGTTTTCTGGACAAATTATCCATTGCAGTCAAGAACGAAAGTTGATATTCCAGCCGTATGAATATATGTGGCTGAAAATAATAAAATAAGAGGTGGAAAAAAATGAAAAAAATTATTGTTACTACCTGTCTGCTAGCTACTGGATTTCTTCTTACTGCTTGTGGTGAAAGTCAAAGCTCTAACGAATCACAACAGACAATGATTCAATTCATGCACTCTTCTGTCGAACAGGAACGATTAAGTGTGATCAATGAACTGGTTGCTGATTTTGAAAAAGAAAATCCAGACATCAAAATCAAGCAAGTGCCGGTAGAAGAATCAGCGTTCAATACGAAAATCGTTACGTTAGCTCGTTCCGGTAAATTACCAGAAGTAATGGAAGTCAGTCAGGATTTTGCTAAAGTGATGGATAAAGATGAACTGATTGATCAGACGGCAGTCCAAAACGTTATCGAGGAAGCTGGAGAAGATAATTATTATGACGGAGCCAAAAACCTTGTTCGTTCAGAAGATGGAAAAAGCTATATTGCTGCACCAATTAGCGGCTGGGTCCAAGGTATTTGGTATGACAAAGAAAAATTATCAGAAGCTGGTTTTTCAGAACCAGAAAATTGGGATGATATTTTAAAAATTGCTCAACATTTCACAGATAAAGAGAATAAACAATATGGAATTGCTATGCCTACTGCTGAAGGAACAATGAGTGAGCAAGCGTTCTCTCAATTTGCTTTGTCAAATGGAGCAAATGTTTTGGATGATGAAGGCGAGGTAACGATCGATACGGAAAAGATGAGAGAAGCATTGTCGTTTTATCAAAACTTATCCCAATACACGATGCCAGGCTCTAATGATGTGACAGAAATCAAAGATGCTTTCATGAATGGAACAGCACCAATGGCAATCTATTCAACTTACATTTTGCCTTCTGTTTATGAAGCGGGGAACTCAGAAAATATCGGTTTTGCTATCCCAACACAAAAAGATCAAGCTGTCTATGGCACAGTATCTGGATTGACGATTTCTTCTGGTCTAGACGAGAAACAAAAAGAGGCTGCTGAAGCATTCACAGCTTTCTTATCTCAACCGAAAAACATGGAAAAGTGGGTCTTGATGTCTCCTGGTGGTGCTCAACCAGTGAATAAACAAGTAGTCGAACTGGATGGTTACAAAGAAAATGAAGTCATCAAGTCTTTTGGCGAGCTGCCATCTGAGATTGCTAGTGCTTTTGATGAAGTACAAGTCTTTGGACTAGTCGGGGAAAAGAATTTCACGAAAATGGGAGATATCACAAGCTCAGGTGTGATCGGAAAAGCAGTGAACCAAGTAACTGTCGGAAACGAAGATGTCGATCAAGCTTTAGCTGACGCACAAAAAAATACGAAATAACAAGAAGTTCTGCCAATGGTGTTCGAAAAAAGTAGATAGCTATTGGCAGATTATCAGGGGGAGGTTTCAATGAATCGTCCAAGGAAACATTCTGACTTAAAATTAGCCATGGGACTTTTAGCACCAAGCATGCTTTTATTAGCTGTTTTAGTGCTGATTCCAATGCTTTCCAATATTCAGATCAGTTTTTTCGATATGCCGCTGAATCCTAACTTAGACGCCGTTTTTATCGGATTAAGCAATTATCTTGAAATTTTAAGTGATAGTGAATTTTATCGTTCTTTAGGTTTAACAGTTGCTTACACATTCTTAGTTGTAGCAGGCAGTACAGCTTTAGGATTAGCCGTAGCTATTTTGCTTAACCGCAAGTTCAGATTTAGGAAAACGGTGCGTTCACTGATTTTATTAAGTTATGTTACGCCATCTATTTCTTTGATTTTTGCTTGGAAATATATGTTCAATAATAGTTATGGAATCGTCAATGATCTGTTAGTAGATAGGTTGCAGCTTTTCAACGAAGCACCGCTGTGGTTCGACCAGCCAGTTGCTAGCTTCTTTATGGTCGTTTTGTTTGCTATCTGGAGATACTATCCGTATGCGTTTATTTCATTTTTGGCTATTTTGCAAACAGTCGACAAAACGCTTTATGAAGCAGCTGAAATGGACGGTGCAAATGCTTGGCAGAAGTTCAAGATCGTGACACTGCCGGCAATCAAACCAGTACTAGCAACTGTGATTGTTTTACGATCTATCTGGATGTTCTATATGTTTACAGATGTCTATCTACTGACGAATAAAGTCAATATCTTAGGCGTTTATTTGTATCAGACAGCCTTTGCGTTCAATGATCTTGGAAAAGCAGCAGCTATATCGATTCTATTGTTCATCATTATTGCAGCGGTCGTCTTGCTCTCACGAAAGAAGGTGGACTTGAAATGAAAAATAAAAAGAGCAGGAAAATCTTATTTTACGCGACGATTTTGTTGCTATTAGCTGTCAATTTGTTTCCATTTTTGATCATGCTGATGACATCATTCAAGGATTCACAAGAAGCAATTGCAACGACACAAACTATTTTTCCGAAAGAATGGACTTTTGAACATTATCAGGATATTTTCAATGCTGAGATTTTTCCATTCATCATGTATTTCAAAAATAGTTTAGTGATCTCCTTGATAGCCTCCGTAACTGCAGTAGTGATTGGGATCAGCGGGGCATACGCTTTGTCAAAACTACGCTTCAAAGCTCGCTCGAAAATCAATGCTAGCTTTTACACCGTTTATATGTTTTCCGGTATTTTGATCGTTGTTCCATTATTTAAAATCATTTCCGGTCTAGGTTTGTATGATACCAATACAGCACTGATTATCACGATGGTCGTTCAAACACTTCCTACTGCGATATTCATGCTAAAAAGTTATTTTGACACGATTCCGACTGATATTGAAGAAGCAGCAATGATCGATGGTCTTAGCCGGATCCAAATCATTATTCGGATCATTATACCATTGGCTATTTCTGGAATCATTTCTGTCTTCGTTTATTGTTTTATGGTTTCGTGGAATGATTATTTATTTGCTTCGATTTTCCTGTCGACCTCCGAAAAATTTACTTTACCAATCGGTTTGAACACATTATTCAGTACACCAGACTACATTTGGGGACGAATGATGGCCGCTTCATTGGTGACCGCTTTACCAGTCATCATTATGTATGCGTTATCTGAACGATTCATTAAAAGGGATTTAGTCGAAGGCGGCGTAAAAGGATAAAAAGAAAAGAAAGAGGAAAGAAAAGATGAAAAAATTAGTTGCATTAGAACCAAGAATAGCCGGATTCAAAGATTACGAAGACCGTGAGATCGAAAAGAACGAAGTACGTATCCGAGTAATTTTCGCTATTCCAAAACCAGGAACAGAAATTGTCGACTTTAGAGGATTAAGTCCATTTATCGATGAAGAATTTTCAGAAGAATGGCGCCTATTCTTGCCAAGAGAAGAAGGAAGCCAACGCGGTGTGGTATTTGGCGAATTTCAATTAGGAAATATGATTGTCGGTACGATCGAAGAAACGGGCAGTTTGGTGACAGAGTATCAAAAAGGAGAGTTAGTCTGCACTTATGGACCCATTCGTGAAACACTAATTACAAACGGTGTTGATAATTATAAACTACGTAAACTTGATCGGTTGGATCAATGGAAAAATGCAGTATGTTACGATCCTGCTCAATTCGCTTTAGGTGGTATCCGAGAAGCACATGTTCGAGCAGGTGATGCTGTAGCAATCTTCGGTTTAGGCGCTATCGGGCAAATTGCGATTCAATTAGCTAAAAAAGCAGGTGCTACTACCATTGTTGGGATCGATCCCATAGCGCAGCGTAGAGAATTAGCAGAAAAATACGGTGCCGATTACACGCTAGATCCTATGAAAGCAGATGTCGGTTTTCGTCTAAAGGAATTGACAGATAAACGTGGAGTAGATTCAGTTATTGAAACGAGTGGCAGTGCTGCCGCATTACAAGCTTCTTTAAGAGGGATCGGCTATGGCGGGATCATTTCTTATGTTGCCTTTGCTAAACCTTTTCCAGCTGGGTTTAATCTTGGTCGCGAAGCACATTTCAATAATGCAAAAATCGTCTTTGCTCGAGCATCTAGTGAACCAAACCCAGATTACCCAAGATGGAACCGTAAACGAATCGAGGACACATGTTGGGAATTATTGATGAACGGTTACTTGGATTGTGAAGAAATCATTGATCCAGTTGTGCCATTTGCAGAAAGCGCAGAAGCTTACATGCGTTATGTAGACCAGCACCCAGAAGAAAGTATCAAAATGGGCGTTCAAGTCCGAGGAGGAGAACAATGAAATTCGGTACGCAAGATCAAGCATTTTTCCCAAGAGACATTTTAGAAAAATTTAGATTTATCAAAGACTGTGGATTTGAAGAATACGAAATCGACGGTAAGTTGTTAATAGAAAATATCGATACAGTCAAATAGGCAATCAAAGAAACAGGGATCCCAGTAGTGACAGCTTGTAACGGATACGATGGGTGGATCGGTGACTTCATCGAAGAACGGCGTCTTAATGGTGTACGTCAAATTGCTGAGATTTTGCGTGCACTAAGCGAGGTTGGCGGCAAAGGAATCGTTATCCCAGCAGCTTGGGGAATGTTCACTTATCGATTACCGCCGATGGTTTCACCCCGAAGCAAAGAAGGAGACTATAAAGCAGTCAGCGAATCACTTCGTTATTTAGATAAAGTAGCCGAAGAAACAGGTACGGTTATTTATTTGGAGCCTTTGAACCGATACCAAGACCATATGATCAATTTGTTAGCGGATGCGCGTCATTATATTGACTCTAATCAATTGAAACATGTGCAGATCATCGCTGATTTTTATCATATGAATATTGAAGAAGATGATATTTCAAAAGCATTGACTACGCAAAAAGAGTATGTGGGTCATATCCATTTAGCAGATAATCATCGCTACCAACCAGGATCTGGCGCAATTGATTTTACTCGCCATTTTCAAATGCTACTTCAAAATGAGTATGAAGGTTATATTGTATATGAATGTCGTTTGCGAGGAGAAAATGAAGTGAAAATTTATCAGGAATCATTGCAATACTTGAAAAACTGTCTGGAAACAGCGCGTCATTTAAATGATTTAGAGAAAGAAAAACAATAAGTAAATAAGCAAAGGAGGGAGAAATAAATGAAGAAAGTAGCAATCATAGGCGCTGGACAAGTAGCAGAAAAAGTACATGCTGCTTATTATCAAAAAAGATCAGATGTCTTAGAATTGGTCGCTGTGGTTGATCCAGTCAGCCAGCGAGCAGAAGACTTTTGCCGACGTACAGGATTTTCTCATGCGTATACATCAGTTACACAAATGCTGAATGAGATTTCTCCCGATATCGTGAGTGTCTGTACACCCAATCGATTTCACTTCGAACATGTATTGGCTGCCCTCGAAGCTAATGCTTCAGTGATGTGCGAGAAACCACCAGCTATGACAGCTGATCAAGCAAGAAAGATGGCAGAGACAGCCGATAAAAACGGGCAGATTTTGGCTTATGGATTCCAGCATCGTTTTTCTGACGAAGCAACAATGATCAAGAATTATCTTGATGTTCTCGGGGATATTTATTACGTAGAAGCGAATGCGCTTCGTCGGTCTGGTGTTCCAGGCTGGGGAACGTTTATCGACAAAGAACTTCAAGGAGGCGGGCCTTTGATCGATTATGGCATTCACATGCTTGATACAGCGATGTATATTACTGGATTTCCTAAAGTAAAAAACGTTCGGGCGTACAGCTTCCAAAAAATTGGTACGAAAAAAAATTCAGGGAAATTCGGGAAATGGGATCCAAGCAAATTCACAGTAGAAGATGCAATTTTTGGCACACTGGAATTAGAAAACGGCAAGATCATCCAACTGAATACTTCGTTTGCTTTGAATATTAGAGAAGACAAACTGAATGTGGCTTTTTGTGGCGATCAGGCAGGTGCTAATCTGTATCCAGGCGAACTATTCGAAGATGTAGATGGAAAGCTGGTTTCCTTACAAAAGACCACGCCAGTTAATGACCCACATGAACTAAGTATGGCTCATTTTGTGAATCGGGCGCTCGGTGACCAGACTCAGATGATTGCAGATGGCTGGCAAGGATATGTCATCCAGAATCTGGTGGAAAATTTATATCGTTCGGCAGAAACAGGAGAAGTTATTACCTTATGAAAGTAGAAGAAAAACAATTTGATTTAGAGTATATCAATAAGTATGCGAGTCAGATGACCATTGGGAATGGATTTTTTGGTATTAGAGGAAGCCAGGAGGAAGACTATCGGAATCAAGTAAGGGGAATGTTTGCAGCTGGTGTATATAACCGACCTTTAGGAGCAGAATCAGCCGAGTTAGTGAATCTTCCAGATGTCATCAGATGGGAAATAAAAATCGACGGTGAACATTTTTCTCTTGAGACGATGAAAGTTCTTGCATACGAGCGGGCACTAGATTTAGAAATGGGAGAGCTTAAACGCTATGCGCTCATTGAAACTGCTCAAGGAAAAAAAGTGGAAGTCATTACTTGTCGTGTTGCTGATCAAAATAATCTCCATCAGGCAGCCCTGAAAGTGGTCATCAAGCCGTTGACCGAAGACTGCCAAGTAGATGTGAAAACGGGTATCGATGGACAGCAAACCAATTTTGGTACACAGCAGTTGGTTGAAAAAGAACTGCGAGTATTTGGTGACGATTTGATCAGTGCATCCTACCAGACAACAGAAAGCAAAATTGATATTGGGATTGCAGCTAAATTCAATAAAGCAGGTGTATTCCAAGCAAAAAATCGCCGGATCACCGCTTCCTTTTCAGAAAAGATCAGAAAAAATACGTCCTTTACGCTGGAGAAGATCATCGTGCTCTCTACCTCTCTTCAGCAAACAGACCCGTTTAAGAAAAGTATTGCCCAAGCCCAGAAAAGCGTTAGTTATACAGAAATTTTAGAGCAGTCGATGTCTTATTGGACAGATTTTTGGCATCAGCATCGGATAACGATCCAAGGCGATTCTTCTTTCGATCAGTTAGCGATGGACTTCGCTGCTTACCATTTACAGATTATGACTCCCCGCAATGATCCAAGTGTTAGTGTAGGGGCGAAGGGACTAACTGGCGAAGGTTATAAAGGGCATGTTTTCTGGGATACGGAAATTTTTATCCTGCCTTTCTTTTTATATCAGTTTCCTGAAGTAGCAAAGAATTTGCTGCTGTACCGTTATGATCGATTAGAAGGCGCTCGGCAAAAAGCAAGAGATTATCACTATCAAGGTGCACTTTTCCCATGGGAAAGCGCACACACTGGTCAGGAAGAGACACCCAAATTTGCTGCATTGAATATCAAAACCGGAACAAGACAAGAAGTTGCTTCAGCTGCCGCAGAACACCATATCAGTGCAGACCTTGCTTATGCCGTTCAAGAGTATGTCCAAGCAACAGAGGATCAATCGTTTTTAGAAACAAAGGGAAAAACGCTCATTCATGAAACAGCAACTTTTTGGCTGAGCAGAGCTGTAAAAGTCGATGATCATTTAGAGATACACAGAGTCATTGGTCCAGATGAATACACAGAATATATCGACAATAATGCATATACGAACTATCTGGCGCATTATAATGTGGCCTTAGCTGTTAAATATCAAGCTGGCGATCCGCTTTTTTTGAAAGAATGTCAAAATTTTTTAGATAAGTTATATTTGCCAGTGCCTAACAAAGAACAGCTGATTCCGCAAGATGACACGTATCTCAGTAAGCCAGTTATTGATTTGACCACTTACAAAGAACGTCCTGGCAGCCAGTCTATTTTACTTGATTATGCCCGTAGCGAAGTAAATGAACTCCAAGTCAGCAAGCAAGCAGATCTTGTCATGCTGTTATACTTATTACCTGAGTATTTTTCTCAACCAATCGTTTCTAAGAATTTGCATTACTATGAAAACAAAACGATCCACGACTCATCGTTGAGTAAAGCGATTCACGCCATAGAGGCTTGCCGTATCCAAGAAATGGAATGGGCGTATCATTTATTCCAAGAAGCGTGCCTGATTGATTTAGGACCAGATCCGCATTCATCAGATGACGGAATTCATGCTGCTTCATTAGGAGCACTATGGCTAGCAGTTATATTTGGTTTTTCAGGTATTACAGTAACGAATGGAACTCTTTCTATTTCTCCAAGACTTCCTTCAGCATGGGAAAAAATTTCTTTTCCTTTTATTTGGAAAAATCACAGGTTGCTATTTGTTTTGACAAAAAAACAAATAGTAATAAAAAAAGAGACGAAAGAAACATTACCTATTTTTGTCAATGAAGACCAATACCAGCTGGAAAAAGAACTGATCTTGGAACGGAGGGAAAAATAATGCGTATTCTGATTGCGCCAGATTCTTTCAAAGAAAGTCTGACAGCCGTAGAGGCAGCACAAGCCATTCAATCAGGTTTTCAAGAAGTTTTTGTTCAGGCTGAATATGATCTGCTACCTATAGGCGATGGAGGAGAAGGTACGGTTTCATCATTAGCAGACAGTTTAAGGTTGAAGCGGCAAACAGCAGTCGTTACTAATTCATTTGGCAAAAACAAAGAAATCCAGTACGCTTCAGACGGTCAAACTGCGATTTTTGAAATGGCAGAAATCGTCGGACTGAAAGATGTCCCACTAAACCAACGACAGCCACTTAGGTTATCCACGCGAGGAGTAGGAGAACTGATACGACAATTGTTGCAACAAGGTGTTCGACACATCATCATCGGCGTTGGCGGAAGTAGTACCAACGATGGCGGCATCGGCATGGCAGAAGGTCTAGGTTATGCTTTTTACGATCAAGATAATCAAAAAGTAGAAGCACTGGGAGAAAATCTAGGTAAAATTGCTACAGTTGATAAAACGAACGTGCCTATTGAGCTGATTAAAGCCAAAATCACTGTCATTACTGATGTTACTAATCTTTTATGCGGAAAAGAAGGCGCTTCTTTTGTTTTCGGACCACAAAAAGGCTTGAAAGAAAATGAATTAGCAGTGGCTGACCAAGCCATGCATGATTTTTATATGAGATTTGCCCCTCAAGTAATCGAGGCATCGGGCAGTGGTGCTGGTGGTGGAATGGGTGCAGGACTGTTAGCATTTGCTTCAGGGAAAATAGTCTCTGGCATCGACTACGTATTGGATTTACTGGAGTTCGATAAACGGGTACAGCAAGCAGACCTCGTAATCGTAGGCGAAGGACGTCTAGATGGACAAAGTCTAAAAGGAAAAGCGCCAGTTGGGATTGCTAGAAGAGTACCAGAGGGCGTTCCTGTGATAGCTATTTGCGGAAGTGTTGGTAAAGGAAGCGAAAAAGCAGCAGATGTTGGCATTTCGGCCGTTTTTCCGATCCTTCCTGCAGCTGTGCCTTTACAAGAAGCTTTGCAGCAAGCCACTGATAATCTTCATCGCACAGCTAAAAACATCGCATCTTTACTTCAAGTCGTTCATTTTCAAGGAGGTAATCGATGAAAATCAAAGCAGCACTATTCGATTTAGATGGCGTTCTTGTAGACACAGCTCGTTATCATTACGAAGCGTGGCTGGTTTTAGCTAACCAGCTGTCCATTCCATTCACTGAGAAAGAAAACGAGTAACTGAAAGGAATATCCAGAACCGAGTCACTAGAGCGATTGCTGTCATTTGGAAAAATGGAACAGAAATTCTCAGAAAAAGAGAAATCAGCCTTTGCTGAGCAAAAAAACAATCTATATCTTCAAGCGATTCAAAAAATGGATGAAACATCCGTTTTGCCTGGTGCAATAGCTG
>SKEN01001211.1_pt1 | contig 11455 bp, 10 predicted proteins | sample 4826711 | NCBI WGS metagenome assembly SKEN01 (sample SAMN11008808, study PRJNA524170) | human gut metagenome | biome: Human fecal sample; material: Feces; isolation source: fecal sample from pouch patient p39 | host: Homo sapiens | place: Israel: Tel-Aviv | collected 2015-02-10 | reverse complement strand
AATCAATGATTGTCAAACAACTTGCTCAGAAAAAAGAGAAAATCTTCGACCATTTATTGACTTTGCACTCAAATGAAGCTATTCTTAGTGAGAAAGATTCTCATTATTAATTAGATGCAAAAGTCGAACAGTAAGGTGGAGGAAAATATGACAACTTTGGCAGATATTTCATTGAACCATGTCGTTCAGATTAGCGAAATGCCTTTAGAAAATGATTTAAAGCACCGGTTACAGGACTTGGGAATGATTGTCGGTTCAAAAGTTGCCGTCGTAAATCATTCTGGCGATAATGGCATTATTCTACTACATAATACACGACTGGCTTTATCCCAGTCTTTACTTAAGCAGATACTTGTGAAGGAACTAACGGAAGATCAAGAAACTTGGGTTTCGCTTGACCAATTAAATGCAGGCGAAGAAGGGGTTGTAGTGAATGTTCACGGCAGCGGGTCGATCAAACGTCGCTTAATGGATATGGGTTTAACAAAAGGCACAGCAGTAAAAGTTGTCAAACTGGCTCCTTTAGGTGATCCAATTGAACTTCGTGTTCGTGGATATGAGCTGAGTTTACGAAAAAGCGAATCAGAGATGGTGGTTGTATCGAAGGAGGTAGAATAAATGGCTAAAATACATATTGCTTTAGCAGGAAATCCCAATAGCGGAAAAACGAGCACTTTTAATGTTTTAACCGGAACCAACCAATTTGTGGGAAATTGGCCAGGTGTAACGGTTGAACGTAAAGAGGGGATCTATAAGAAGGATTCTGAAGTAAGTATTGATGACCTGCCAGGAATTTATTCACTATCGCCTTATTCTCCAGAAGAAGTAGTGGCTCGGGATTATTTACTCTCAGGCACGCCGGACGCCATCATCAACATTATTGATGGGACGAACCTCGAGCGTAATCTTTACTTAACGACACAACTGATCGAAACAGGGATTCCAGTAGTCGTTGCTGTGAATATGATGGACATCATCAAAAAAAGTGGTAAGCAGATTAATCTAGAGAAGCTTGCTTATGCTTTAGGTGTTCCAGTAGTAGGAATCAGTGCATTAAAGAATTGGGGACTGGATAAAGCAGTCAGCGAAGCCCTTCATCTAGTTAAAAAAGGAGTAGAGGAAGTCAATTTTCCTCACTATGATAAACGTTTAGAGGCGGCGCTAAATGAAATCGAAGATGTTTTAGGCAGTACGGTTGTTGCTAAGTATAGCCGCTGGTACAGTTTGAAATTATTTGAACGGGATGAACGCGCACAAAAGGACTTAAATCTGAGTCCGATTCAGGAAAAAGAGTTGCAAGAGATTATAAAGATCACAGAGAAAATCTTCGGTGAGGATGCGGAAAGCTTAGTTATTAATGAGCGTTACAATTTCATAACCGATTTGAAAACGTTATGTGTCATTGATGAGGATCAATTTAAGCTATCGATCTCAGACAAAATAGATCGAATTGTAACCAATCGTTTCTTAGCATTGCCGATTTTTGCGTTAGTCATGTGGTTAATCTATTATATTGCAATCCAAACAGTTGGGGCGATGGGAACGGATTGGGTGAATGATAATTTATTTGGCGATATCGTGCCAAATTTTGTCAGCTCGACTTTGCAGTCGTGGAATGTTGCTGAATGGATGCAAAGCTTGATATTAGATGGAATCATTGCTGGAGTGGGAGCTGTTTTAGGCTTCCTTCCACAATTAATGGTGCTTTTCTTATGTTTGGCGCTTTTGGAAGATTGCGGCTATATGTCTCGAATTGCATTTGTTATGGATCGAATCTTCCGTAAGTTCGGTTTATCCGGGAAGTCATTCATTCCTATGTTGATTGCGACAGGCTGTGGTGTACCTGGAGTAATGGCCAGTCGTACGATTGAAAATGAAAAAGATCGACGAATGACGGCAATGTTGACGACATTTATGCCTTGTTCGGCAAAACTGCCGATCATTGCTCTAATTGCTGGAGCATTCTTCCCCAATAGTAGCTGGGTAGCACCATCAGCATACTTTGTTGGAATGGGTGCCATCGTTTTATCGGGAATCGCTTTAAAGAAAACTAAACTGTTTGCTGGTGACCCAACACCATTTATTATGGAGCTTCCCTTGTACCATATGCCTCGAATCGGCAATACAGTACGGTATACCTATGATCATAGTAAAGCTTTCGTTAAACGTGCTGGAACAATCATTTTTGTATCTAGTATCGTGATCTGGTTTATTTCCAGCTACAACTTCTCGTTACAAGCGGTAAATGAAAATGACAGCATTTTAGCTGCTTTGGGTGGCTTGATTGCACCATTATTTGCTCCATTGGGTTGGGGCGACTGGCGTGGAGCGGTTGCAGCGATTACTGGTCTGGTAGCAAAAGAGAATGTGATTGGGACCTTCGGAATTTTGTATCGTCATGCCGAAGTTGCTGAAAATGGCGTAGAAATCTGGAAGTCGTTACAGACAGCCTATACACCGATTGCTGGTTATTCGTTCTTAGTCTTTAACTTGCTATGTGCACCTTGTTTTGCCGCAATTGGTGCGATTCATCGTGAAATGGGTGATATCAAGTGGACGTGGCGTGCGATCGGTTACCAATGTAGTTTGGCTTATGCTGTAAGTTTTGTTGTCTATCAATTCGGTCATGTGATGTTTGAAAACGGGAAGTTCGGTATTGGTTTAATCTTAGCGGCTTTCGTACTTGCTGCGATGATTTACTTCATCGTAAGACGCCCTGTTAAACAAGCACCGACGATTACAATCGAAGAAATCAAAGAGGTGAAAGAATGGCAACTATAATATTGAGTATCTTAATCTTTGGTGGTGCTGGAGTGGTTGTTTATCGAAGAATCAAAAATGGCAGCTCATGCGAAGACTGTGACAGTGGTTGTCCAGTAAAAGAGGAACAGCATAAACATTAATCTGAAGTAAGAGCCTAGTGAATCTCACTAGGTTCTTTTTTGTCATTCATGCTCTTAACCATTTAATTGAATAAATAAAAAAATATTACAAAGTTGTTGACAACTGTTCGGTACCGAACTATAATGGCAAACGTAATAAAGTTAGGTACCGAACTTTATCGTTATTTCTCTAAATTTTGACAGTGTTAGAAAAGATTAGCCAATAACGATGAGCTCGTTTCCAACAAACGAAGAAGAAGTTACGGTACGAATATCAATAATAGTAAGGAGATCCTTTTTATGAGTGAGTTTACAAAAGATTTGATGCGTCAGCTGCGTTTTATTAGTTCAGCTAGTAATGCATTTATGAGTACAAGACAGAAGTTAACTGGTCAGCAACGAGTTTTAGCAATTTTGGTAAAAGAAGACGGACTAATCCAAAGCCAATTAGCTGAAATTCTAGATATTCGCCCAAGTTCCTTAGCAGAGTTAATGAAGAAAATGGAGAAAAGTAACGATGTCCTGCGAAAAGAAGAAGAGCATGACAAACGAATCAAACGTGTTTTCTTAACCGAAAATGGAAAACAAAAAGCCCAAAAATTAAGTCATGTCGGTGAGGATATGAGTGAAGCCTTCTTTGCCGGATTGACGGAAGAAGAACAGGCAAATTTCAGCGAGTACATGCAAAAAATCTCTGCCGGTTGGCAAGAGGATTTTCAAAAGCAGGCGGGACGTTTTGTTGATCCAATGGATCGTTTGCGTCAGATGCAAGCAATGCGTGAACAGTTCGCTGAAAATTGGCAAGAGGATTGGCAAAATCTTTCGCGAGAAGAGCAGCATCTTATACGGCATCAAATGCAACGGGAGATGCGCAATGCGTCACGAGAGTTTTCTCGGAATTTCAATCATGATTTTCGTCGAAACTTTTGGGGCAATCCTGACTGCTATAACGGACCAGACAAAACGAAAGGTCCAGAAAATACAGAATGGGACGATTTTTAACATAGAAAGGAAATTGGTTTCATATAAATAAATAAGGATGTCAGTTCAACTTTTCGCAGAAAGTATAGGCGAAAAGGTACTCAGTAAAAAAGTGAATTAATTGATTGAGCGCATTAGTTGAATGGTATACGGCATTCGAATCAAACTAATTTTTTCTAAAAAAATTAGTAGCTTAACGCGAATAAGGAGGTACCAATTATGGATCGGGATATGAGTATAACGCCTGAAGAAACAATTAAAGGCGAAAAGAAGAGTAACTATAAATTAAAAGATTTTTTACGTTTGATTATGAGTGTCAATCCTAAGAAATCACTGTTTGCTATTGGTTTGTTTTTGAGTCTATTAACAAGCGGGGCAAGCTTGATCGTTCCGCAATTGACGAAAGGATTAATTGATACAAGTAAATTGGCACAAATCGACAAAAGGATGCTGATTGTTTTAGTTTTGGCTTTCGTAGCACAACTAGCATTTGGCGCGATTGGCAGTTTTTTACTGCGATATGTTGGTGAAAGTGCTGTTAAAACGTTACGAGAAAAATTATGGAGCCATTTATTACAAATGCCCGTGGGTTACTATGATGATCATAAATCAGGTGAGAGTAGCTCACGGCTGGTGAATGATACGACAGTTATTAAAGATTTAGTCGCAACGCAATTTCCTAATTTTATTACTGGTGCGATCCAATTAGTTGGATCTATGATTATTCTATTTGTAATGGATTGGAAAATGGCGTCGATGATGTTCTTAGCAGTGCCGATCATGGCATTGATTATGATGCCGATTGGACGAATTATGTCACGCTTGGGTCGGCAATTGCAGGCGGCAACTGCTGACTTCAATGCGGAAGCCAGTGAAAAGTTGTCTGAGATTCGCCTGATTAAATCAAGCAATGGTGAAGAATTTGAAAAGAACAGCGGCGGTTCATTTATCAATAAGATTTTTAACTTAGGAATTAAAGATGCAAAAGTTGAAGCGATGTTGCAGCCAATCATCACGACGGTTATGTTAGGATTGTTTGTCGGCATTTTAGGTTATGGCGCAGTCCGGGTCCAAGCGGGTACATTGACGAGTGGGCAATTAGTAGCTTTCTTGTTGTATCTATTTAATATCATGATGCCAGCAGCTAGTTTTGCGATGTTCTTCTCACAAGTACAAAAGGCCATGGGTGCGACTGAACGAATCGAACAAATTCTGAAAACAGAATTAGAACCCATTGAAACAGGAAAAGCAGTTGATGTAGCAGGTAAGACGATCAAAGCAGAAAATCTTTCCTTCCATTATGTAGCGCATCGTCCGATTCTGAAAAATGTTTCCTTTGAAGCGAAACCAAATACCGTGATTGCTTTCGCAGGTCCAAGTGGAGGCGGAAAATCTACTATTTTTGCTTTATTGGAACGTTTTTATCAACCAACAGGCGGTACAGTTAAAATTGGTGATGAAAGAATCGATGATCTTAGTCTAACGAATTGGCGTTCACAAATTGGCTATGTATCACAAGATAGTGCTGTTTTTGCTGGGAGCATTCGTGAGAATTTGCAGTATGGGTTAGATCGAACATTAACAGAGAAAGAATTGTGGCATGGATTAGAATTAGCCTATGCCGATCAATTTGTCCGTGAATTTCCCGATCAATTAGAAACGGAGCTAGGGGAACGCGGAGTGAAATTATCTGGAGGACAAAAGCAACGGATTGCTATTGCTCGTGCATTTTTGCGTGATCCAAAAATTCTAATGCTGGATGAAGCAACCGCTAGCTTGGATTCACAATCTGAGGAAAAGGTTCAGCGAGCGTTGGATCAATTGATGGAAGGGCGGACAACATTGGTAATCGCTCATCGTTTATCAACGATTGTGGATGCTGATCATATTTACTTTATTGAAAAAGGCGAAGTGACCGGTCATGGAACTCATATTGAGTTAATCGCCAGTCATCCGCTTTATGCGCAATATGTGCAGGAACAAGTGGTAAATTAAAAAGAGCGTATCAAAACTTTTTATTATAAAGTTTTGATACGCTCTTTTCGTTTATTCGTAAGTCGGCATTTTTTCTTCGTATGCAGTGATTTCATCTTCATACTGCAGGGTGATGCTAATATCATCTAATCCATTTACCAATTTCTCTTTCCATGTCGGATCAATTTGAAAAGCATAGCAGGCTTCGGCAGTCCGTACTTCTTGTTTTGGCAGATCAATCGTAATCGTCTGCTCCGCAGGAATTTGGCTAAGAATTTCACGGACGCTTTGATCCATACGAATTGGCAGCAGGCCATTTTTCAAAGCATTCATATAGAAGATATCGCTATAGCTACCGGCGATGACTGCTTTGAAGCCGTAATCTTGAATGGCCCAAGCCGCGTGTTCCCTGGAAGATCCGGAGCCGAAGTTTTCACCAGAGATTAAGATGGTTGCGTCTTTTCGTTCAGGAGCGTTTAAGATAAATGCAGGATTTGGTGATCCATCTTCTAAAAAGCGCCATTCATCAAAAAGATGTTTACCAAAACCAGCTTTATCGACTTGTTTCAAAAAGCCTTTTGGGATGATTTGGTCAGTATCGATGTTATCATTCATTAGTGGAACAGATTTTCCTGTATAAGTCGTAAATTTTTCCATTAGATGACCTCCTTGCGGCTATCGACAAAGTTTCCGTGAATGGCTGCCAATGCGGCCATCGCTGGACTACAAAGGTGTGTGCGAGCATCTTTCCCTTGACGTCCTTGGAAATTTCGATTAGATGTTGAAGCACAATGAACACCAGCTGGTACTCGGTCAGGATTCATCCCTAGACACATGGAGCAGCCAGGTTCACGCCATTCAAAGCCAGCCTCGATAAAAACTTTGTCCAATCCAATTTTTTCAGCTGCTTTACGGACGGGTCTTGAACCGGGAACGACGATGGCGGTAACATTGTCATGAACTTTCTTACCTTCCACGATTTTTGCCGCTTCCTGCAAGTCAGACAGTCGACCATTCGTACAAGAACCAATAAAGACATAGCCGATTGGAATATCAGTCGGTGTTTGACCAGGTTTTAGATCCATGTAATCATAAGCTTTTTGCAAATCCGGTGATGTGGCTGCCGGAAACGTGCCATCAAACGGCACGCCCATCTCAGGATTCGTACCCCAAGTCACGAAAGGAACTAAATCGTTGACATCAAGCGTTAGAACTTTATCATAATGAGCATCTTCGTCTGTATAAAGTTCTTTCCAATCATTGATCGCGGCTTCCATATTCTTCGGAGCGTATTCGCGGCCAGCCACATACTCAAAAGTTTTTTCATCTGGAGCGATCAAACCGATTTTCGCGCCGCCTTCGATCGCCATGTTGCAAATTGTCATGCGTTCTTCCATCGAAAGGTTTTCAATCGTTTCGCCACAAAATTCCGCACCGTATCCTACGCCGAAATCCGTTCCATATTTAGCGATTAGCGCCAAGATGATATCTTTTGCATAGACACCTTTTGGTAATTTCCCAGTAATTTTAATTCCCATATTCTTCGGTTTGTTTTGCCAAAGACTCTGAGTTGCAAAAACATGTTCCACCTCGCTGGTGCCGATCCCGACGGCAAGTGCACCGAAAGCACCGTGAGTTGCGGTGTGTGAATCCCCACAAACAATTGTTTTACCCGGTTGTGTCAGACCGGTTTCCGGTCCGACCATGTGAACGATCCCCTGGCGATCACTACCGTTGTCACAAAGCTGGACACCAAATTCTTGGCAATTTTCTCTCAAGGTATCAATTTGTTTTTTCGCCACTAGGTCAGTGAAATTAAAAATATCGACAGTCGGTGTATTATGATCCATCGTCGCAAACGTCCGCTCAGGATGACGCAATGTTCGACCTGCTTCACGAATTCCCGCAAAAGCTTGAGGGGAGGTGACTTCATGAATCAAATGCAAATCAATGTAAAGCAATTGCGGGGAGCCTTCTTCGCCATGAACGACGTGACGATCCCACAGTTTATCAAATAGTGTTTTTCCCATAATTATGCTTCCTCCAATTCTTGAATCACAGCGTTCGTAAATTCCGCTGTCGTTGCTTGCCCGCCTAGATCATGCGTAAAGATTCCTCTAGATAAAACGGTATCGCAGGCTGTTTCAATCGCTTTGGCCGCTTGTTCTTCTTGGAATGATTGACGTAGCATCATCGCCACTGACAAAATCATTGAGATCGGATTTGCGATTCCTTTTCCCGCGATGTCTGGCGCCGATCCATGAATCGGTTCGTAAAGCGAAGGGCCGCCATCGCTGTGACTTGCACTCGGCAGCACACCTAGTGAACCTGGCAGTACTGATGCTTCATCACTCAAGATATCACCGAAAAGATTCTCCGTTACGATGACGTCAAAGGCTTTCGGGTTTTGGATTAATTTCATCGCCGCTGAATCAACGTATTGATGCTCCAGTTGACAATCAGGATATTCTTTTGCGACTTGCTCCGCGGTCGATCGCCATAATTTACTAGAAGCAAGTACATTCGCTTTATCTACTGAGGTTACTTTTTTATCGCGACCTTGAGCAATTTTAAAGGCTGAATGCAGAATTCGTTCGATTTCTTCCTTTTGATAGCGTGCCGTATCGTAAGCCATCGTGTCGGTCAATTCCCGAGGTTCCCCAAAATAAATACCGCTACTCAATTCTCGTACAATAATCAAATCAGTGCCTTCAAGAATCTCTGGTTTTAAAGGCGAAAGATGCAGCAGGGCAGAAGAAACTGAAACTGGCCGAATGTTGGCGAACAAATTTAATGCTTTTCTCAAAGCTAGTAAACCTTTTTCTGGTGTATCCTGCATTTTTTCCCATTTCGGACCGCCGATTGCTCCTAAAAGAATCGCATCAGCCGCCTGACAAGCAGCCAACGTTTTTTCCGGAAGAGAAGCTCCCGCTTCATCAATTCCTGCTCCTCCAAAAGGAAGCTCTTCAAGTTCAAATGTATGTGTACATTTCTTTTCGATAGCTGCTAGTACCTGCAACCCACTGTCCATAATTTCTGGTCCAATACCGTCTCCGGCTAAAACAACAATTTTACTATTCATGTATCTGCTCCTATCTCATATAAAAGTATTCATTTTTCAAAAAACGAAAAATGAGTTTGATTATCGCCACGTATACTATCCAACTAAACATGGCGAAAAAGAATTAACTGCTTCATTAATATTAATCCCGCGAACAAAGAACACTGCGAAAAGTTGGACTAGCATCCTATCTCATATAAAAGTATTCATTTTTCAAAAACCGAAAAAAGTGTTTGATTATCGTTACGTAGATTTAAGAAGTTCAATCTTAGGCTTCAATCAATTTAGTTAATAAGTGATTGCTGGCTTGAATATATGCTTTGGCTGAGGCATGGAGGACATCAAAGTCTACTCCGATTCCGCGAAATTCATCGTTGCTTTTCTTATCTCGCAGAGTCACACGGACTTCAGCTTGAGCGTCTTCTCCGCCAGTCAATGCTTGAATTTCATATTCAGTTAGTTCAGGATCTTGCTGGAGTAATTCATCGATAGTATTGTAGATCGCTTGAATACTTCCGGAACCAATCTGAGAAGCTACTTGCGTTTCGTTTTCTTCATTAATAATAGAGACAATCGCTCCTTGATAGCCATTTGAGCTGTATTGAACTTGAACATCCGTTAGCTTGTATTTTTCGGTTTCTTCTCGATATTGATCTGCGAGCAGGGCGATTAAATCCTTATCAGTAATTTGTTTCTTTTTATCTGCTAATGCTTTAAAGCGTTTGAAAGCTTCTTTGCTATCAGTGTCGTTTAATTGATAGCCCAGCTCTTCCAATTTAGCGTTAAAAGCATGACGCCCCGATAATTTTCCAAGTGGAAGAGAATTTTGATTGACGCCTACTAAAGTCGGGGTAATGATCTCGTAAGTCTCTGGATTCTTCAATACACCATCTTGGTGAATGCCAGATTCATGCGCATAGGCATTATCGCCGACGATCGCTTTATTTTTGGGAACCGGAATACCAGAAAGGCGTGAAACCAGTTCACTGGTTCTTTTTGTTTCATTTAATACAATATTTGATTCGCATTGATAAAAGTCTTTGCGAATTGATAGTGCCAAGGCAACTTCTTCCAACGCGGTGTTGCCCGCACGTTCGCCGATTCCGTTAATCGCACCTTCAACGCGGTTCGCGCCATTTTCGATGGCAGCTAGTGCGTTTGCGGTAGCCATTCCTAGATCGTCGTGACAATGGGAAGAAAAGGAGATTTCTTGTTCACTTTGAATATTTTCGATCAGTGATTTAAAAATCGCACCATATTCCGTCGGGTTTGAATATCCGACTGTGTCAGGGACATTAATAATAGTAGCTCCAGCATCAATGGCCGTTTGTACTGCTTCTAATAGGAAATCTTTTTCTGTTCGAGAGGCATCTTCAGGCGAAAACTGAACTTTTTCAAATAAACTACGTGCATAACTGACATGCTTTTTAATAGAAGCAAGAACTTCCTCTCGAGTCATTTTTAATTTGTACTGCATATGGACATCGCTTGTTGCCAAGAACACGTGAATCTGCGGATCAACGGCGTCCTTTAAGGCTTCGTAGGCACGATCAATGTCTTTTTTCTGACAACGCGCTAATCCTGTTACCGTCATATTCTTTACCTGACGCGCAATACTTTGCACTGCTTCAAAATCACCAGGCGAAGCGATCGGGAACCCAGCCTCAATAACATCAACGCCCCATTTTTCTAATTGAAGGGCAATCTGAACTTTTTCTTTCGTATTAAAATTTACTCCCGGTGTCTGTTCACCATCTCTTAATGTGGTGTCAAAAAATTGAATTTTTCTCATTTTTACTCCTCCTTAAATCAAAAACGGGTATAAATATTATTCTATTATTAGCGGTCGTAGCTTTGATGGTGGGGGCACTACTAATCAATCAACATGGCGAGTATGGCGGTTCAGATGGGGAAGCAGAAAACGTAATAGCAGAGATTAATCCGGATTACCAACCTTGGTTTAATTCATTATTAGAACCTAAAAGCGGAGAGATTGAGAGCCTCTTATTTACTCTGCAAGGAAGCTTAGGTGTAGGAATCATTACCTATATTTTAGGTTACTACAAAGGAAAAAATAAAAATGCTGTTAATTGATAAGATTGCTTATGAAAACCGGCTACTTGATCTATCTCCAGGAATAAAAGGTTGTTTGTATCTTTTTCTATTGATCAGTTGTTTTCTATCGCCGCCATTGGTTCAAGTGCTAATAAGTCTCATTATTGGTGGAGCAACTATCTTTGTTACGAAAGTGAGAGCAAGCAGGTATTTCAAATGGCTGCTGGTTCCGGCGCCTTTTCTTGTGATTAGTATCTTAACAATCTTGTTTTCCGTCAGCTCACAGTCAAAAGATTTTATCTTTCAGATTCCAGTATTTCATCATTTTCTAGGTATATCTGAAGCATCACTTTATTTAGGAACACGCTTGTTTTTTCGGTCGGCTAGTTGTGTGATTTGTACCTATTTTTTCATTTTAACTGTTCCTTTCCACCAAATTTTATTGATTATGAAAAAAGCTCATTTTCCAGCGCTATTGATTGAATTAACCATGTTAATGTAT
>SKEN01001209.1_pt1 | contig 11474 bp, 8 predicted proteins | sample 4826711 | NCBI WGS metagenome assembly SKEN01 (sample SAMN11008808, study PRJNA524170) | human gut metagenome | biome: Human fecal sample; material: Feces; isolation source: fecal sample from pouch patient p39 | host: Homo sapiens | place: Israel: Tel-Aviv | collected 2015-02-10 | reverse complement strand
GTCGAATCCCCATCTCTACTAAAAATGCAAAAATTTAAAAAAGAAATAGATAGTATATTTCCTTGTCGTTGGGGAGATGATTTTTTGCGAGATTTTCAAAAAACATTAGATCGATATTTTAATATGGTATCTTGTTTAGAGAATGTTACTGAAAATATAAAAGATGAGATAAAGAACCTTTGTAATCAACTTGTAAACGTACTCAATCATTATTACGATGGTCGCAAAGGAGAAGCCTTTAATGAGTTTAGTACAATTATGAATGGTACTACGGATACATTGGGGTTGTTTTCAAGTATTGATAGTGTTGATATAAATCCTGAGGAATTTTATTATAGAACACGAGAAAGAAAGCCCGGAGTCGAATTTTCAATTCAAGATATGTTTCATATACCATTGAATAAAAGAGGAATTGTTAGTACACAAAGGTATAGTAGTCTTGGATATCCATGTTTATATCTAGGTAATAGTATTTATTCTTGTTGGGAGGAAATGCGAAGACCTATATTTAATAATTTAATGTTTTCTGCATATAAAGTGAAGTACACATTTAGGGTTTTTGATATGAGAATCCCGAGCGATTCAGATTATGCTTCCGAAGTATTAGTTCAAACCATTAGGCGATTACCTTTGGTGTTAGCGTGTAGCTTTATCGTAAAAAATCCATCAGATGTATTTAAACCAGAGTATGTAATACCACAAATGCTTATAGAAACTATAATTTGTAATAATAGAAAAATTACACAATGCGAAAAAAGTAGAATTGATCCAGATGTAATATGGGGCGTTATATACACATCAACCCATATTAGTAAGGATTTTCCATATGGTAGACATTTTTTGGAAAATATTGTTCTACCTGTTATTGAAAGTAACAACCCTTCTAATTACTGTCATTGTCTAGCATCATTATTTGATATATCACAGCCGCTATGTTATGAATATGAATCTTTGAAAGAGAATACATCTCGTATATTTTGGGAGATAGATGAAGAGAAAACTGATGAGGAAAAACTAAAAGAACAATATGGGCAATCAAAGATGGGGTATCTTGAAGAAAAACTAAAGAACGCACAATTTGGAACGTTAGATCATATCGTTATAGATTGTCCTGACAGTGGTATTGTATTAGATCATGCAGGAACACCTATTAACATTAAAATTCGATCTAGCGGCCCATATAAAATAGAACTAATAGATTCTTAAAATAGTGATGCATAGGATGTTGTAGTGGTATATATTAATTGCTTATCAGATATTGGTGTATTTTTAGCAAGCGATAAGCTTTTGACACCGGTAGGTATTTTCTATGCCACCTGTGCCGCAATAGAAAAAGAAAGTCCGACATAGGCTAACCTACATCGGACTTCTATGTTGGGGGTATCAGCAATTATAAGTGTTAGCAGAGCTTATTGGAATAAATAGCGATATGTCCCTCTGCTTGAAGGCAACTTTATTGATAAACCATTTTCTAAATGCAGCAGAATGTCCTGTATCTATTTGATAGGACAGGGCTATAACCATATCGAGATTATACACATCGGCATTATTTCCATTCTCCAATTTGATGTACTTGCAAACTTCGTAACTCTTCAAAATATTGGCTTTCAGAATTCTTTTGATTGCTGCATGGATAGCTCCAGCCGTTGTATAAAACAAGTCTGCAAGCTCCCAAGTGGTCATCCATATTTCACCATCGGAAATATGGATGCCTTGTCCGTTGTTGATTATGATTCTTCGTTTCATGTTTGTATCTTATTTGAGTGATATTTTATTGGCTGTTTCTCGTTTCTTGGAATTGACCAAATCGGCATATATTTGAGTGGTGGACACGTTCTTATGTGTCAGCATCTTTGAAACTGTGTAAATGTCTGTACCCAAGGATATTTGTATGACCGCATACGAATGTCTGAATCCGTGAAAGGTTATCGGCTTCGTTATTCCGGCTTTTTTGAGCCAGCTTTTCAGCGGATAATTAATCATACTCCGTTTCAACTCTTTGAATACTTTGCCTGTTCCGGGCGTTCCGCATAGCTCGTAGGCTTCGTAACTGATGGGGAGTGTCGCTTCCGTCTGGGTTTTCTGTGTTCTGATACGCAGACAATAGCCTTGGTCGGGAGCGATAGTAAAGTCCTCCCATTGTAAATTGAGAATATCACTGATGCGTAAGCCTGTCAGACAAGCGAATAGAGAAGCAGCTTTCAAAACGGGGATATCGCAAGGAGTGGCAGCAAGTTGCTTCACTTCGTCCAGTGTCAGATATTCTTTCTTCACATCTTGTGGTTCAATCTTTTCAAGGTAATCGTTGATGTTCTCCCGAAACCATTTGTCCCGATAGGCAATCTTCAATAATCCTCTGAAAGTGGAGTAGCAGCCGGATGCCGAATTGAGGGATATGGAGCGATTGCTGTGTTTGAGTTGCTTGGTGTTTAGCAGGTACTCACGGAACTTCTTGCATAAGTCTACATTCACATCGCCAAAGGTACATTGTCCCTTGACGAAGTTGTAGAAATGCTGATAGACAAATTGCCATTTCTGGTCTTTGTTCCGGCACATCTTCTTGAAGTAGGCGAGGAAATCGGCTTTCTGTTTGGTCTTATCCAAGAAGCCAAACTCTTCATTGATGAGTGATTGCACTCTGATGCAACGGATAGCCTCTGCCTTGTTCAACATATCGTTGTTGAACTCACGCTCCATCTCGTTTTTCGGGTGGGCGTAGATGTAGATGCCGAGGTATTCTCTGCGGCTCATCTGCATCGTTTCGGGGTTGCGGAATGCTGGATAATAATCCAGATACAAGGAGATACGATTATTCCGAATCGCTCTCTGACGAACTGTTACTTTTGTACACGTGTGTGACATACTGTTAATATTTAGAGTTTTACATTTGTTTGGTGCAAAGGAATAAGGTGATTCAATGGTGGGTACATTCACCGAAAAATAACTTATTCAATCTTTGGGGCAGTAAGTAGTTTATCCAATTCAGGCTTGGAGATAAGCGTGTATTTGCCTTTCTTGACCTTGTGGATATTATGGTACTTCGCATAATGATAGAGCTGGTCACGAGTAAGGTTGAACTTCTCCATCGCTTCGGCTACCTTATAATATTGAGGTTCTTCGGGCGCAGCAGTACCCTTGACTATATCTACGTGCTTCTTGGAGTAGTACACCATGATGCCCTCTTTCTTCTTCGGAATGGCATTCTTGGAAACGAAACAGTAGATGGCAGATAAGGTCATGCAGAACTTTTCCTGCATTTCCTGTGTACTGTACCATTCTGTAATGTCAGGATTGGGTGCTTTCTTGGCGAAGTAAGTGTCTATATGCTTCTTACTCCAATAGGTCTTGCCACGATTGAAAGTCCGAGGGATGTTGTTCTTCTTGGCTACCACGAATATCCATGATTCGTTTATATGATATTTCTCTTTGACTTCGGCGGTGGTGTAGAAGTCGGTGATAGGGGCTTTCTCTTTTGTCGGTGCATGGAACTCTGTCGGATTATTGAATAACACATCAATATCCTCTTTCTTCAGAAGATATTTGAAGCCCAAGCGAATCCCTTCTAATTCACCTCGTTTAATGTAACCGTAAACGGTTGGTCTGGTTACTCCGAGATAGATTGCCGTTTCGGTGATTGTAAGAAATGATTTGTCTTTGATTCTTTTAATAGGCTTTTCCTCAATCTTTTTCTCTACGACTTGGTTGTTAGCTTTGATTGCTTCGTCACGCTTCTTCTTTTTATAAAGAGCGTTGGCGCATTGTTTGGAACAACATGCTGTTGTTGTTTTTTGGGCGATAAACTCTTTACCGCACCAAGCGCAAATTCGCTTAATTTTCAGGTTACTGCTCATTTCAATTCATCTTTATTTCTCCGTTATTACTGTAAATTCCCGTAAAACCGTGTAAAATGGCGTATAGTTTCTCTACTACCTTTCCACTGAATTTTTGGTCTTTGACAAGCGAGCAACAAATACGGTACAAAAATGAGCTGAAAAAGCCCTATAAACGATAACCATCGCTTATAAGGCTAAGAAGAAAGGCGCTCAAAATGAACGCCTTAATAATCATTGATGATATATGCTAATCGTTGGTAATCACCACTTATTTCCCGATGCAGAAAATGTTTTGTATCATTTTTAACTTGTAATAAATTGATATTTAATATATTATGTTTTTATGAAATGCTTCGGGGACAAACTGGGGACAAAAATTAGCTATCCAAAAGATAAAAAGAGCAAATATAAGGTCTATCCCTTGATGTTTTTTAGGCCAATTTTTTGTCCCTCGGAAAGAAAAACAATCCCGTTCTCATCATACGATGATATTCGAAGCACACTGCAAATATAATAAAGTTTAGTCTGTTTTTTGTATATCTCTTCAAGTTCTAAACTAAACGGCTTTTATAAGCTTCCAAAGCCATACCTATTTTTCTTTTGGCCAGCAAAATTGTTAAAGGAGACATTACTTTGCCCTTTCAGTTCTGTCTCTTTTCACCAGTCGTTGTTTGGGCTATGTGCTTTGGCGGCATATCCTCGGTTTTACCTTTCCCTGTTTTAGCCTTTTTCTTACTTCCTCCATTATTCCGCATATCCCTTTCGGGCTACCTGATGTGAATTGTGTCGCAAAGGTGCTTGTCATGTCTCTCTTGTCTGCAAGGTCATAGCCTTGGGTTCACAGCCAAATCTCCACCTTCTGCTTCACAGAGGTCGTATTTAGCCGTGAAACCTTGCATAAGGAGCCATGACACCTTTTGAGGCGACATAATTAAATCAAGCCCGAAAGTAGTAGATGCTACAAGAGGGAAAAATAAAAAAACAATCTTAAAATTCAAGCATTATGACATTCAGAGAATTTATGAAAGAAAACGGTAACGAAGTAAAAACAACGTTTTGGGAAGATTTTTCGATAGCAGAGCGATTTGGCCTTTCAGCTATTCAGGACACGTTCAATCGTGCTTTCAAAGAGTGGAAAAGAAGATTACGAATTTCTAACCGAACTGGTATTGGTGCTTAACCATAAGATATGGCAATACCACGAAAAAAGACCGGAGTTCGCGGAACTCTACAATACCCTTTGGGAATAGACCGACAAATATGCGATGGAGAATCTGAAAGATGAAGAGCTAAGTTATTTCTTTGATGTAACGGATTAAGCGTAGGAGTGTAGGGAGCCGGCTTCGGTCGGGTTCTCTTCCGTGCAGATCCCTTTTTATTAGCGCGGATTCCCCTTTTATTTTACATTGTCATGTGTTACTGATATAAAATTGTATTGCACAATTTTCGTTTCTATCGGAATAGCCATTTGTATCAATAAATCGGATTCTGTCAATCGAGAACGATTTGATTCTGCAAGCAATTCCAGTTTGTAAGTTTTATCATCAGGAGCCTTTTCTATCCAAAACTCTTTATCCTCACGTTTGCAGTTCTCCACTGTTACAATCATTTTGAAACGAACATAGCGTTCATCGGACATAAACAGATATACTATATCACCTATGGCGAAACGTGCTCTCCCCATTCTCCAAGAAATAAACCCTAAGGTATTTATAGCATCAACATGCCTACATCTTTCTTATTGGCGAAGGCAATCCAAGTACGGTTACACTTATTCATAGTCTTATTATTTTGTGAAGTACTCTACCTTCAGCCAATAGGCATAAATCGGATCTTGGAACGAAATTTCACCAGCCTTATTATCCAATATATCATTCTTGATGAGGGCAGCTTTTGAGCGGGAAATTGAGGTCGTTGAAGAAATTTGATAGCGATGCATTATTTCGGTCGAACTAATGGCCTTTTCTCCAGCTATAAGAGCCTTGAGGTAGTTCAGTTGCTGTGTGGTCAGTGTCTCGGTGATTGTTACAAACAACAGACTTAACTGCTCCACCAATGCCGTGTGTGCTTCACGCACGATCTCAACGGTACATACATCCTTTGTCCTGAGCCATGACAGTTGTGCTAGCTGCTGTGCGTAGTATGGATGGTTATCTACAAGCTTTGCAATCAAATGGCTTGCTTCATCGCTGATGTTCTTGCCGGTATCAGTGAAACGACTCTTGAAAAATTCCACGAGGCAAGGAGTCTCGATCTTATTGAGGAACATCAGATTACCGAACTTGTAGAATGGTTTGGATGAGTCGGTAAACACTTCCATCATCATGTGGCGCTTGCTGCCATAGAGACAATAGGCTACACTCTGATGCAGCTGCCAATGTGAACGTAACTTTTTTTGGAAATAGTCTGGGTCGGTAAATTCCGCGATATTTTGGAACTCATCTACGCAAATAACGATTTTCAGCCCTTTCTTCCTGGCAATCTTTTCAGCAAGATCAAGAACTTCATCAGGATTGCGCTTTACCTCCTCCCAATCAAAGTCGATTGAAACCTCATTAGTAGGGTCCGTACCGATTGAAATCTTGGGAACAAGATGCGAAAAGAAACTTTTCGCACTCTCGATTGCCTCCTCCCATTTTGTGGAAGTGGCGGCAATTACCTTCTGGGCGAGCAGCGAATAGAAATGCTCCTCGCTACGCACATTGAAAAGGTCGATATGGCAAATCCGGAGGTTGCTGTCCTGCGCCATCGCTAACTTTGCGGCCTTGTTTACAAGCGAACTCTTACCCCAACGACGAGGAGAGATAATAATCGTGTTGATTAACGACATAAAGTTCTGAACCAAGTCGGCTGTTTCTTTCTCACGGTCGGTAAAATTCTTCTCGGTAGCAATCTTTCCAAATATAAATGGAGTTTCCATAACGCTCTATTTTTGATTTCCAACACAAATATAATACATAAAATGTAACTATAAAAATTGTTGCAACAAAAAGTGTATATACATTTATTGTAGTATTTTACTGATCAGTGTCGTCTTTGTATAAATATCAGGGCAAAGGTTGTACAATCATAATGAGTTTCGCTATCTTTTTAGAAATAATATATTGTTTGTTGTAGGTAAAATATGAACTCTATGAATAATATAATAGCGTTTAACATCTCAACGTCCAAGATGTGACCAAGCAGATTACGGCAAGAGTAAATTCGAAAATTGATTTCTGTAACACATTATAAAATAAAGTAAAACCTTTATATTTGCATATTATATGATATATTGAGCTATGACAAAAAGTACAATGGGTACCAAGTTGCCAAGGAAATTGGAGCAGAAGATGCAGATAGTAGGTGAGCAGGCTGGCTAGACTGCGCAGAAATCTCAGTATTGCCCAGGTTGCCGAACGTGCCCCTGTTCACCTCTTACGGTTTCACGTATCGAGAAAGGTGCACCGACAGTGGCAATAGGCATTTATCTCAAGGTACTTTATGCGCTTCAGTTGGATGATGATATTCTTCTGCTTGCAAAAGAAGATGCAATGGGAAAGGCTTTACAGGATTTGCATCTTAAGAAACGTAAAAAGGCATCCAAAAAGGAATAAAAATTAAACGAATTGATAATGAAATGTTGTATATCTATCCAGAAACAGTAGAATCAGTCAGAAAATTTGCAAATAAGAAATGGCCTGATAAAGAGGTGTATTGTCAAGAAAGTGAAAGTGTTTGGCATCAGAATAGGTATATATTGATTACTGCCTCACCCCTGATTAACTTTAAAGTAGTACATTATGAATATATTAATGGCTACTTGGAGTTGCATCTGGAGGACGAATATTATGGTAATCCATTTAATCAGAGGTTATACAAATATCTTCGTGATAACATCGATACGGAATCGGGTGATTATTTATGGCATAATTGGTATGGAATGAAACAAGGACGATTACGCTATAAATATAAGATTGGAGATCTTCTGGAATTAGCAGATTATCTTACAAAATTTATTAGTAAGATCGATCCATTGATTGAAGATTTCCTAAACACATATTATGATGGAAATCATGATACTCAAAAGAATGGTTGTACAGTATTATTTATTGATTTTAATGAAATTGAAGATGGTGCTTCTGTCAACATTAATACCATAGAAGGAACTGAAAGCAAAGTTGTCCTTCATACGATGTCATTAAAAGATGTGTTTTCCTTAAAATTAAAGATACCGGATTATCAACGTATATATTGCTGGCCGCAAAAAAATGTAGAACAGCTGCTGGATGATATTTTTATTCCAAGAAATCATAAATATCATTTAGGAACATTGATTCTTCAAAAGAAAGGTGATGATTATGATATCATTGATGGTCAGCAAAGAACTGTTACTTTGGCGCTCATTTTACGTGCTATGTGTATTGATAACATTCTGTTATTGAAAGAAAGATTTGATTCTGTTGAGGCGCAAAAATATGTAGGATATAACAGGCATATTATAGAAATGTACCTTGATAGGCATTATCCTAACATTAAAGCACGTAGTAAAGAAGCAAAAAAAATTCTTGATATAATTTCGTTTGACGTACTAGTACTTAATGATTCTTCACTTGAACTTGCTTATACGTTCTTTTCAACACAGAACGCCAGAGGAAAGGCTTTGACTGATTATGAGTTGTTAAAATCACATCATCTCAGATTCATTCCTGAAAGCCATGAAGCTCAACAGCGCCATTTGGCAAAGATGTGGGATAAGCTTCTTGTGAAAAGTGAACGGGAAAATGGAGATAGAAGCGTATCAATTATCTTAGGCATATATTTATATTGCCTCCGTAAGTGGACAAGAAAACAATATTGGTATATAAAAGAACCCAATAGGGTTAAGAATGAGTTTGAAGCAGCTCCAACTATACCTGAAATTCCTCCTTTTGGCGAGAGATTCGATTTTATGGACCCAATCCAGGGAGGAACACATTTCTTCGCTTTTGTAAATGCATTCATTCAACATTATAATCATTTTATTGAGACAAGGCAATACCATATACTTTGGGAAACCATTTCATGTTCTGGATTAATTGAAATAAATATTAACGGTAACGATGACAATAAAAAGTTATCGGAAGGAAAGCGACGGACTCATTGGTGGTACGGGGATGTCATAGCGGCATTTTTATTCGCCTATTATATGAAATTTGGGAACCAATATCTATCTGAAGCTTTAACTTGTATAACAAGGATTGTATCTCAATTAAGATATGAGAAAAGTAAAGCCAATAAGCAATCCATAATGGACAAAGCAGGGGAGATGGAAATTATAGTAATGATAAATCAGGCTACATCACCAACATTCTTCCTTGCAAGTGCACGGGATATAATAAAACGTCTCCCATATTTTGATAAAAATCTGAAAGGAATAAGAGCTGATTATTTCAATAAAGAAATGTCACTTTACGAACAGAACGAAAAAAACTATCTTATTGACTCATTTAAAACACTTCATAACAAATGACGAAAATAAAACAAGCTTATACTCCAAGAAAAATTGTAGATTCAGGATTATTCTTCAGTATTCCTTTATATCAGAGATTATTTGAGTGGGGAGAGGATCAGATAATCCAGCTACTTGATGACCTTTATTCTTCGTACAAAAGAGACAAAGAATCTGCATATTACATTGGAATGCTTACAGTCAAAAGAACTGAAAGCAGTATAGAACTTGTCGATGGGCAGCAACGCTTTACCGCAATGATTCTTCTAGGGATCCATTTCAAGTGGAATGATTTTCTATATGCCTCTACAGAACCTAATAATATCTTGCGTCTACAATTTACAGCGCGAGAAGAAGACAAAAAATATCTTGAAGCAAAAATCAAGGGAATAAAGTGTTCGTTCTTAAATGAAAAAATGGAAAATGGGTTGAATTATATTTCAAAGCACCTGAAGAAAATACTACAGAATGATTCAGATAAAGATTTTGAGAAGTATATTTTCGAAAAACTTACATTCTTTCTTTCTGAACTTCCGGAGAAATATTCACCTATGGAGTTGAATACTTATTTTGAAAGGATGAATACATCTGGTAAATCCCTAGAAAATTATGAAATACTTAAAGTCGATATTATCCGCCGTTTGCATTCTGATAAGGAGAAATATACTCATCTTTGGAATGCTTGTAGCATAATGGAGAAGATGATTCTTAGAAAACATAACAATGAACAGCTCGACAACTTGAGGAATCGTTATAAGAATGCCATAATCGAGATAATTCAAAACGGAAATATAGATAATGCATTTGAAAAATATCAAACTAAATTTGATATTGAAGAGGAGGAGGATTCTGATGACAATCAGGACTTGGAAGCTATCTCTATAGCTATTGGTGACATAGCCATCAATACTGAGAATCCATATAAGATAGTAAAACGACGTACTGATGAACATTCACTCCTGACATTTTCGGAATTTCTTTTGCAGGTATTATATATATGCCTCAATATGAATATTTCTGAATATGAAAAGGATGGAAAGGCAGTGGAAGGTATGCTTGTTACAGATTTCTTTGATGTGAGAAAACTATGTGATACTTTCAAGTGGGCCTTTGACAAACGTGGTCTTGATGCAGAAACTTTTATGCGGAAACTAGGATTGTATCGCCTGATTACAGATTATTTCATTATTAGAATGAACGATGAAGATGAGGAGCCTTACCCATTTAAATTATATAAAGGAGATGACAAAGAGAAGATGAAGGTGAGGATGTATCTCGCTATGCTATATTCCGCTTCATCGGCCATGACATATTATATGTGGATGCCCAAATTGCTCATTTATTTGGAATGTTTTGTTTCAACCAAGAATAGTCTTGATATTGACGCTACAGAATATCTTGCCAAACTTAAAGAAATAGATAATAAATGGCATCCTGAGCAAAGCATTGTTGATAATAACCTAATATACACAACCATTGATAGATATTGGTTTTGGAGAATAGATTACTATTTATGGGAACAAAGAGAGTTGTTCTTTAAAAATGAGTTACTCAATGTCGTTGAAAAATATGTATTCAGAAGAAATCGTTCCATTGAGCACATTGCCCCACAGCATCCTAAAGATGAGTATGGTGACAAAACCAGATTCTACTGGGACGATGAATCTCGGCCGGAAGTTGCTTGGAAACGAGATTGTCTGGGCAATATGGTCATGATATCTTCTGGCCAGAACAGCACATTGACTAATTCGTGTTTTGAAGTTAAACATGCCATTATGCAGAGATATGCATCTGGAAATGGAACTGTTGAAAGTCTGAAAATGTTATATGTTTATTCAAAATATAACAGTTGGTCTTTAGATAATATTGATGAACATCAGCGTTCTTCAATGAAGGTATTGAAATATTCGTATGAGAGAGACAGTAGAAGGTGGAATGATTTTCATAATAAAATATATGAATAAGGAATACTTAAAAAATAGATTTTCAACTATATAACTAGATTAAATGATAAATTATATAATTTCTGAAAATTTCAGAATTTCAGATTGGTCTTTACGCCAGCGACAGCGCAAAATAACCATCTGCAAGCAGTCTTTCCTGCCTGTCCTGGTCATCAGAAGAAAGCACCATGATACCCTTTCTGTCATATACCAGACGTTCTGTTTTTG
>SKEN01001208.1_pt1 | contig 11519 bp, 12 predicted proteins | sample 4826711 | NCBI WGS metagenome assembly SKEN01 (sample SAMN11008808, study PRJNA524170) | human gut metagenome | biome: Human fecal sample; material: Feces; isolation source: fecal sample from pouch patient p39 | host: Homo sapiens | place: Israel: Tel-Aviv | collected 2015-02-10 | reverse complement strand
GTTTTAAGCTTTGGAAACATTATGATTATTTTAGATTCTTTAATTCTAGGTATGATTATTGATTGTATTCCTGGTCTTACTGTTACATTAGGAATTATTTTATTATTACCCTTAACATATTCTTTTAAATCTGGTGCAACAGCTATAATAGCACTATTATCTGTTTATGTAGGAGGGATGTACGGAGGTTCTATTAGTGCTATTTTACTTAATACACCTGGAATAAACTCTGCTATAGCTACTTGTTTAGATGGTCATCCACTATCAAAAAATGGAAAATCTAAAAAAGCTTTAGATATTTCCTTATATGCCTCTGTTATTAGAGGATTAATAGCTGCATTTTTATTACTATTTACTTCTCAACCTGTTGCTAAATTTTACATCGACAGAATATTTTGCTCTAGCTATTTTAGGCTTATCTATAATGTCTGCAATGATTGCTCTTATTCAAATAATGGAAAAATCTAAAGATTATGTTAATTCTAAAGGTAAGTTAATGGAAATTTCTAAAATTGATAACGATGGTATCACAAATAAAGAAAGAATTAAACTACTTCTTGTCATTTGGAAATCTACTTGGATTTCTTCAATATTAGGTGTAATGCCTGGTGTTGGTGGTGGAGTTTCACAATTCCTTTGTTATAATGAAGTTAAAAAAACTTCAAAAAATCCTCAAGAATTTGGTAAAGGAAGTTTAGAAGGAATAGCACTGCTGAAGCTAGTAACAATACTATAGTTGGAACATCTTTAATCCCACTCTTAACTCTTGGAATTCCAGGAGATGGAGTTACTGCCTTACTTTTAGGTACTTTTATTCTTCATGGAATTGTTCCAGGACCTACAATGTTTACTAAACAAGCAAGTACTGTTTATATGATTATATTTGGAATTATATTAGCTAATCTTCTTCTATATTTGGTTGGAAATTTATTTAGTAAATCTGTTGCCAAAATAGTTCAAGTTAAATATAGTTATCTAGGTCCTATTATTCTTGTATTTTGTTTTGCTGGTGCTTTCGAGTTACGAGGTTATTTTAGTTATTTTAACACTTTTATTTACATATATTTTAGTTTTATTAGATATATCTACTATTTCACTAATGCTTGGAATGATTCTTGCTCCTATAATTGAACGTAATTTTGTCAATAGCATGACAATATATGATAGCGATATTTTGATTTTTTTAAAAAAACCTATATCTTTAGCTATTTTAATTTTAGCAGCTATTCTTACTATTTCTTTTGTGAAAATTAACAAAAAAATTGTTAAAATGGAAATGGAATTAGAAAATCAAAATTTAGTTAGGGAAGAACTTCAAACTAGCTAACTCAAGTATTAAAAATAAAAACCTTCAAATTAGATAACTAAACATCATTCTAGCTTGAAGGTTTTTTATAAAATTTAATTGATTTTATACCTCTAAATTCTTAATTTCTTCTTCTAAAGAAGTCTCAACAGGTTTTTTCCATCCTAATATTCCTCTTATCAGAACTGGGATCACTACTACAAATAAAGTTAAATATCCTACCATTGAGTATCCTTTAGCTATTAATGGAATCAATCCAAATTGAGCTATAGACCATGTTAATATAATATATACTATTGCTACTAACATACTTCTACTTTTTTGTTTGCTTTCTTTAATACTTTTTTCTTCATTTCTCTCTAACCAAGAAACAACTCTTTTTACAATTCCAAATATTAGATTTACACCAGTTGAAACAGATCCTAAAAATATTAAAATTGATACAATTGGAGTTAAAAATTGCTTTCCAATACCTTCAGTTACAACAGTTAAAGTGGGCACAACTGTTCCAGCTATTCCCTTATCATGTAAACCTAATATTCCTAAAGATACCATTAACATTAAACTGGCATTTATTAAAGTTCCTAGTATGACAGCTTTTTTTATGTTTATTTTTTCTCCTAATGCTGCTGCATGAGGTAAATATGCTCCCATCGGTGCTATTTGTAAAGAAGCATAGATTAAAGCCTTCCAAAATCCACCTGTCAAATGTTGAGAAGTAGTTTGGGATAAGAATATATTGAAATTACTACCTATATTACTTCTAAAATAAATTATATTTGGAATAAATATTATTAATAAACCAGCTATTATAAGAATAGATATACCCGTTGCTGCTTTTCTTACTAAATTTGCTCCATAAATTGTTAAAAATAACATTAAAAATCCAATAATAGCAGTATTTAAGTAATAAGGTGTTCCTAACAATTGAGTTATTGTTGCTCCACCTGTTGCAAAAGCTATTGCTGTAGCTATTGCCAAAACTAAGTTGTAACATAATTCATAACAATTTGACATTATTTTATCATACGGTGAGTAAAAACTATTTGTCCAACTTCTATAATCAAACATTTTAAACTCTATTGCATATTTACAAATAAAGTAAAGTATCACACCTTGTATAATTTGTGTTAATACTGGTGTTATTACAACAAATGGTCCATACCCAAAACAAAAGTCAATAACTTGTCTTCCAGAAGCAAATCCACCCCCAAACTGAGTTGTAAACCAGATAAACGCAAAAGTAAAGCAGCTACTATTTGCCGAGATTTTACTTTTCATTCTTACACTCTCCTATCTTACTATTTTACTTGCTCGAAGCTTTTCAATCTCTTCTGCCGTATAACCTAAATTAATTAATGTTATATCTGTATGCTCACCAATTTTTGGAGCTGGTACTACATCTGGAGTTCCTAAGCTATTAAATTTAACTGGTAAATGAACTAATGCTTTATTTCCATTTTCATAATTTATATTATATAAATAATCATTTGCCCAAGCTTGCTTGTCTTCTGGTATTTCGTGGAAAAGCTGAACTTTTTCAAAAGGTATATCAGCTACAGTAAGTATTTCTATCCATTCATTTAAGTTTTTCTTTATAAGTTTTTCTTCTATTATAGAAACTATTTCTTCTCTATTTTTAACCATACCTTTTATATTATTATAATTAATATCTTCTGCTAATATTTCATTGCCAATAGCTTTTGCAAACTTTCCTATATACTTATCATACTCTGGTATAGCAATTTGTATCCATCTTCCATCTTTTGTTTTGTAAGCATTTAATAATGGACTACTAGGTTCTAGTCTAGTTATTGGCCAATGATTACCATATTGAGATGCTGCTACCATTATTCCCATTCCAAATATAGCTGTATGTAGTAAACTTACTGTTACTTTATCTCCCTTTCCTGTTCTAACTCTTTTAAATAATGCTGCACATATTCCTGATAATAAATACATTCCAGCTTGATGATCTCCAAAACCAGGTGCACCATTTAAAGGAGATGTGTCTTTTTCACATAAAGTTCCCATAACTCCGCCTCTAGCATAATAAGCTGTATAATCAAATCCAGGTTTATCTTTATCAGGTCCTTTCTCTCCATATCCTAATATTTGAGCAAATATAAGTTGTGGAAATTTTTTAGAAAGAGTCTCATAATCTACTCCTAAACCTATTAGTGCTTCTGTTCTTAAGTTTGTTAAAAATACATCTGCTTCGCTTAATAATTTCTCAAAAACTTCCTTAGCTTCAGGAGTTTTTAAATTTAATGCTACACTTTTCTTACTTGAATTTTCCAAATCATGTATTGGATTTTCATTTTCATTACTTGGCATTTTGAAATTAGGACCTACAAATCTCACTGGATCACCATTTAACGATTCTACCTTTATAACATCCGCACCCCATTCGGCTAACGCTCTTCCACAGCAAGGAGCTGCAACAAAAGTTGCAAGCTCAACTACTTTTATTCCATCTAAGAAATTAGTTTGAATCTCCATTTTTTTCCTCCTCTAAAATTCTTTGTATAATTTTTTTATATCTTCTACACTATTTAATTGTTCTGTTAAAAGAGGTAAGATTTCGTGAATATCTCCTACAATTCCAATATCAGCTACATTAAAAATTGGTGCTGTTGAATTTTTATTGATAGCAATTATAAAATCTGATTCTTGCATTCCCGCTATATGTTGAATAGCTCCAGATATTCCACAAGCTATGTATAAATTAGGTTTAGTTGTCGTTCCTGTTTGCCCAACTTGATGAGAGTGATCAATCCATCCTGCATCGACAGCAGCTCTTGAAGCTCCCACTACTCCATCTAATTTTTGAGCTAAATTTTCAAGTAGCGTAAATCCTTCTTTACTTCCAACTCCTAATCCACCAGATACAATAATATTTGCATCACTTAAAGATACTAGTTCCTTCTTATTTTTAACTGTTTTTATAACTCTTGTTCTGATATCATTTGAAGATAGATTTACAGTAAGCTCTTCTATTAATCCTATATTTTGAAGGTTTCTAATTGCTTTATCCATAACTCCTGGTCTTACTGTAGACATTTGTGGTCTTGTATTAGGACATATTATTGTCGCCATAATATTCCCACCAAAAGCTGGTCTAGTTTGTAGTATTTTTTTATCATTTGGATCAATTTCTAATTTTGTACAATCAGCAGTTAATCCTGTATCTAATCTCGATGATATTCTCGGACCTAAATCTCTTCCTATATGAGTAGCACCTAATAAAAATATTTCTGGTTTATACTTTTTTATTGCTTCTGTTATTACTGTTGTATATCCATCTGTTGTATAATTAAATAATTTTTCATCATTTGCTAAATATACTTTATCTGCACCATATTCAATTAATTCTTGAGCTAAATCTAAAACATTATTACCTAATAAAATTGCACATAGATTTACTCCTAATTCTTTTGCGAGCTTTTTTCCTTCACCTAGTAGTTCTATTACTACCGGCATTATCTTTCCTTGTCTTTGCTCTGCAAAAACCCAAACATCTTTGTATTCTTCTATATTTTGAATCATTTTTCCTCCTTAAATTATATTTCTCTTTTTTAAATCCATAACAAGTTGAACAACTTTTTCTCTAGAATTACCTTCTAAAATAATTCCCTGCCCTTTTGGTGCTGGTGTAAAAGATTTAAAAACTTTTGTAGGAGAAGCTTTTAATCCAACTTCATCCAAAGATAAATCTAAATCTTCTAATTTCCAAATTTTTATATCTTTTTTATAAGCTTCAAATATCTTATCAACTGACATATATCTTGGTTTATTCAATTCTTTTACCGCTGTTAACAAAACAGGAGTTTTAACTTCTATTAACTCATATCCATCCTCTAATTGTCTTTGAACATTTAAAAAATCATTATTAATTTTAAAATTTTCAACATATGTTACTTGAGGAATATTTAATTTCTCTGCTATTTGAGGTCCTACTTGAGCAGTATCTCCGTCAATAGCTTGTCTACCAGCAAATATAATATCAAAATTTCCTATCTTTTTTATTCCAGCAGCAATTGTATTTGACGTTGCCCATGTATCGGCTCCACCAAAAAATCTATCACTTAATAATATTGCATCATCAGCTCCCATTGCTAAACATTCTCTTAACATAACTTCTGCTTGAGGTGGCCCCATTGTGATAACAGTTACTTTTACCTCAGGATTTTTATCTTTTAATGTTAAAGCTCCTTCTAAAGCATTTGCATCGTCTGGATTTAATATACTTGGAACTCCCTCCCTTATTAAAGTTCCTTTTTCTTTATCTATCTTAACTTCATTTGTATCCGGTACTTGTTTTACACAAACTACTATATTCAAAATACTACCTCCTATAATTTATTTAAAAACTCCAGCTGCTATAATCATTTGTTGAACTTGAGATGTTCCTTCGTAAATAGACAATATTCTTGCATCTCTATAGATACGTTCTATTGCGTAATCTTTAATATAACCATAACCACCATGTATTTGAAGTGCTTTATATGCTACTTCATTTGCAATCTCTGCTGCATAATACTTTGCCATAGATCCTTCATGATCTATCTTTTCACCATTATCTTTTTTTAAAGCAGCACTATATACTAACATTCTCGCTGCTGTAACTTTAGTTTCCATATCCGCTATTGAGAACTGTGTATTTTGAAATTTAGATAATGTTTTTCCAAATTGTACTCTTTCTTTAGAGTACTTTATAGCTTCATCCAAAGCACTTTGAGCAACTCCAACTGCTTGAGAAGCAACTCCAATTCTACCAGCCTCTAATGTATTCATAGCGATTTTAAACCCATCACCTATTTTTCCTAACATATTTTCCTTAGGAATTTTTACATTTTCAAAAACTAAATCTGATGTTTGAGTTCCTCTAATTCCCATTTTATCTTCATGAGCCCCGTGTGAAACTCCTAGCCAATTGCTTTCAACTATAAATGCAGTTGTCCCTTTTAAGCCCTTGCTTTTATCTGTCATTGCTATTACTATAGAGAAATCACAAATTGGAGCATTTGTTATAAAACATTTTCTTCCATTTAAAATATAATTATCACCATCAAGAACTGCTTCTGTTTGTTGAGCTGCTGCATCTGAACCTGCTCCTGGTTCTGTCAGTGCGAACGCACCTATATACTTACCTTCAGCTAGGGGTTTTAAGTATTTTTGCTTCTGTTCTTCAGTTCCAAATTTTAAAATTGGTAACGACACTAATGTTGAGGCTGCTGTAACATAAGTACCTGTTGAACAACATTTTCTACTAATTTCCTCCATTACAATTGCATAAGATAAATAATCAGTTCCTGCTCCTCCATACTCTTTAGGTATTACCGTACTTAAGAATTTATAATGTGCTAATTTATCTAAAACCTCTTTTGGCATTTCACCTGTTTTATCAACTTCAGAAGCTATAGGTCCTATTTCTTCATTTGCAAAATCTCTTATAGCTTTTTGCAATAATTTGTGTTCTTTTTGTAATATCATATTCTCCTCCTTTTATTTTTAAAGACTTAACATTTCAGCAAAAGTTTGAATTCTTGTTCTAACTTGCTCATTATTTGGCATTTGTTGATCTATTTCTAAATATAAATTTTTTGTACCTAACTTATCTATCATTTTTTTCATTAAAGGGTAATCATATTCTTCTGGATCACAAAACTTCATCATACAGAATATAACACCGTCAACTTTCTTATTTATAATCTCTTCTGCTATTATGTTTCCTCTTTTTTTCTCTGGATCATACGCTAAAGAACATCCTTCAAAAATACTCCAATATTCTGCTAATCTTTTCAATCCATCTACTCCATCAGGTACATCATATCTAAATTGTCTCGTTTCTTGTGCTAAATCATCTGAAACAACTGCTAAATTATTCTCTTCTAATATATCTAATAATTCTTTATTATCTGCTATAATTCCAGATAGCAGAATTCGTTTTCCTTTCCATGCTTGAATTTCTTTATTTTTTAATTCACTATTTAAATCTTTCATTAATTGATTATGTTCATCTTTTAGCATAAAAAAGCTGCTTTTAATTACTAAATTACGAATATAAGGTGTTATAATATGCGGATATTCAGTTGAAATATCTACAAATTCTCTCATTAGTTTTTTATGTTCGTTATACACTTCGATACTTTTATTTATATCTTCGTTACTAATCTCTTTTCCACCTATTTTTTCTAATTTATCTTTAATATTTTTATACTCACTTTTTAAGTAGTCTATTCCAGATTGAATTTTTCTATTTTGAGGATGTACTAACGCAATATATGGAATATTTGGCATTGCATTTTTCCAGTTTTGTCCTAAACAAATTAGTGTGTCACACATTCCTGGAATTATAACGCCATCTAAATTATCATATTTTCCTTTTAAAGCTAGCTCTAAACAAGATTGCATTATTGAGCAAGCAAATGCTGGAAAATACCGCTTACTCTCTTCAATTTCAATTTCTCCTCCCCATATTCCAATTGGCAACATTCCTGCTGCATGAATAATCTCTTCAGGACAATAAACTGGAAAACAACCAATAACTTTTTGTTCTTTATTTTTTTTAAAATCATCTATAACTTTATTTGGATTACCAACAACTTCTTTAAATCTAGTAAATATTTTATTTATCTTTTCCATTTTTTTCCCTCCAAGCTTTTCTTTCTTCCATTACTTCTACTAAACCTTGAAGTCTAGTTTCAAATTGAGCCTCTGTAAAACATCTTGGATCTGCTTGATCTCCATCGAATCCAACATAAGGAATTCCTGTAGCTTCCTCTACTTTTCTCATCATTTCATACTGAATTAAACTCATTAATTTACAACTTCTATTCATGTGGTAAAAAGCTCCATCACATTTTCCATCTAATAAAGAGTTTATTCTATATTCACTCATTCTATCTAAATTAACATTATTAAACATACTACTATAAGCTCTTGCCATACCATCCAAATCATTTACTTCATATTGTAGTGCCCATGCATCAGGATAAACACTTCCTGTCATGTTAACTCCATATTTTGAAAGAGTTTTCATTTTATATCCAATATATGGCCAGCATGGAATTCCTTCCATCATAATTCTATGTTTCTCTTCTCCTCTAAAAGTACTCTCTTTATTTTCGATTCGTTCTTTCATTTCAGTTATTAATAACTCAAAAGCATCTGTTGTTTCTTGTTTTCCTCTTGCACAAACAATAACTGCCATATAATTAAAAAGATCAAATCCATTCATTGGAGAAGGCTCTGCAGAAGATAAGCTCATTGATTCTTTCCATAATCTTCCATTCTTTGAAGATATTTTCATAATTTCTTCAAATTTTTTAGAATCGAATTTTTTTTGAGAAATTACTTCTAATTTTTTTATTGCTTCATCAAATTGACCCTTTATATAATCTATTCTTTCCTGAGAAACCTCATAATCATCATTAAAAGTTGTATCTATCATTATTAAAGGAATACTCAATTCCCTTGAAATATTTTCATACCATTTTATAACTTGATTACAGATATTGTTACAGCATAGAAGGAAATCAGGTCTTGGCATATTCAAACTTTCGCAACCACCATTTTCTAAAAATCCTAAGTTATTACGTGCATAGGCACAAATATCAATCGAATATCCCATATCTTCTGCTATGTTACACATTTTTAACGATTCTCTTTTAGCAGCCATTCCTGCCGCCTGATTCTCTGGATAACATATTTTTAAATCAAAAACTTCTGCTAATTCTTGAGGAAATACAGAAGTTGACCAACCTACTGGTTCTCCCTTTTCTTTTGCTCTAAAAGCAGCATTATATTGTTCTACTAATAGTTCTGCCACAACATCTTTTGCTAATTTTTTACTCATTTTTCCCCTCCTTAATAATATCTTCATATGCATAAATTGCTGCTCCTAAGGCTCCTGTTAATTGAGCTAACTCAGGAACTGTTATATTTATATTTAATATTTTTGCCATAGATTTAACTATACCTGAATTTTTTGCAACACCACCTACCATTACTACTTCTGAATTAATACCTACTCTTTTAGCTAAACTTGATACCCTCTGAGCCACTGAATTATGAATACCTGCTATTATATCTTCTAATAGAACTTCATTAGATAAATGAGAAATCACTTCTGATTCTGCAAAGACAGTACACGTACTACTTATAGAAGCTTCATTTTTTGAAAGATCTGATAGTTTACCTAAATCATTTATATCTACATCCAATATTTTTGCCATAACATCCATAAATCTTCCTGTTCCTGCTGCACATTTGTCATTCATAACAAAATTCATTAGTTGACCATTTTCACCTATTTTTAAAGCTTTTGCATCTTGACCACCAATATCAATTATTGTTCTAACATTTGGAACTAAAAAATATACACCTTTACAATGGCAACTTAATTCGCTAATTTGCCTATCACAATCCGAAAACTTCATTCTTCCATAACCTGTTACTATTATTTTTTTTATCTCTTCTCTCGATAATTTTGAATTTTGAAATAATTTTTCTATTACTTTTATCGGGCCTGAAGTTCCTGTCCCCAAAGGTATTACTTCTGCGCTTATAATTTCACAGCCATTTTTTAAAATTACACCTTTTGAAGATGTTGATCCAATATCTAATCCCAAAGTATACATATTTCCTCCTAAAATTTATAAAAATATAATGTGAGTAAAAATAACACCAATTAATCCATATACTCCTACTAAAATTCCCCAGCTAGGAATACATTTTTTCATTATTTCACCTTCTTTTCCTAAAGTATCAACGGTTGCTGCTACAGCAACAATATTATTAGGACAAATCATATTCCCTATTGCTCCTCCTACATTTTGAGCTGCAAATATTGTTACTTTATTTAAACTTAGTAATTCAGCAGCACTCATATGCATTGGACCAAACATAATATTCGATCCAAGTCCTGTTCCTGCTATAAATGTCCCTAAAGAACCAATTAAAACTGCAACTATCGGATACCCATTTCCTGCAAAATTTGATAAACTTTGGGCTATTATGCTTAACATTCCTGTTTGCTTCATTATATTCGCTACTGATAACAATGATCCCATTGATATAAATGCTGGAATAACTTTTAATAAACTTTCTTTTATAAAAATTGGATAATACTTTAAAGAGTTTAAAATTAATGCTCCCAATAATACAACCATAAAAATTACACATGCTATCCATACCACGTATCCATATTTTGATAAAGTTGCTAATGGAAATGAAAATCTAATAACTGGTAAAGCTATTATTAAAATACTGTATGGTGCAAAAGCTTTTACTATCGTGGGTATTGAGGTTTCATCATGATTTATTTTTTCTGGAATATATCTATACTCCTCTGGTGTATCATGTTTAAAAACTTTTACATAAATTAAGCTTGCAATAATTCCTAAAGCTCCACTTCCTAAGCTTACAATTTCAGGTCCTATATAATTTGTTATTAAAAAAAATGAAAAACTTGTTATAAAAGATATAAATAGAATGTATTTTTTTAAACCCTTAAAACCATTTTTCCCTAAAAGTGCGAATATCATTATTGATGGTATTAAAAATGCTCCAAACATTGCTATTAAACCTGAAATAGATGAAGCTAACTGTAATGGAATATGTTCTGCAACTACAGAATGGCCCACTATTGTTGTTGCTCCTGCTCCACCCCAAGATGGTGCAATACCTGCTCCTAACATTCCCGCAATAGCTGCTGATAGTGGAGTAAAGCCAACTCCAACTAAAAATGGAGCGCAAATGGCTGTAGGAGTTCCTGCTCCAGCCGCTCCTTCCAAAAATATACTAAAACAATAACCAATCATTATTAAAAGAATTCTTCTATCATCTGTTATATTAGCCAATGTTATTTTTATTCGCTCCATTGCTTTTGTATATTGAAGCATTACAAGCATTGCAAAAGCTGACCATACTAAAAATATTATTTTCCCACCCTCTGTGACACCTTTAATAGTTTCATTAACTATATTTGCCGAATTCATTTTAAAAACTATAAATGCTAAAAAAACTGTTAGAATAAGTGTTAGTGGGGATACAACAATAGCTGACTTTTTTAAAACAATCATTCCTATTAAAACAAAAATTATTGGAACCAAAGAAACTAATAACATATAAACCTCCCCTTTAATTTTTAAATCACATTATTATTAACTAGCAATTTTTATTCCTATTTTTTTTATAATTAAAATAT
>SKEN01001193.1_pt1 | contig 11637 bp, 11 predicted proteins | sample 4826711 | NCBI WGS metagenome assembly SKEN01 (sample SAMN11008808, study PRJNA524170) | human gut metagenome | biome: Human fecal sample; material: Feces; isolation source: fecal sample from pouch patient p39 | host: Homo sapiens | place: Israel: Tel-Aviv | collected 2015-02-10 | reverse complement strand
TTATTATTCTTTTATTCATAATAACGGTAATTTTGATAAATTTTTAATAGAGTCTATAAAATATAACTATGTTCAAACTAAACATAATACAAAGCTTAAAAATTATTCTGAAAAATATAAACTTGTAAGTAATACAAAAATAAAAATTAGTGACTTTAATATATTTAAAAATACTCTTTTTAAAGAAATTGATAATGTCAATTTATCTCACGCTTATTTAGTCTCTAACTTTTTTAAGGTTTTAAACTCTGATAATCTAAAAGCAAATGATGACTCACCATATAGCAAATTTATTAATAATCTCAATAAACATAAAACAAGTTTTTATGAAGATAATAAAATTATTATTTTGGCTGAGTTTAACGCTAATTACTTTGAAAGCTGGATATCTATTTTTTTTAAAGAATAACAATATTTCTATTAAATACCACAAAAAAAGTTGCAGACTTTACTCTGCAACTTTTAACTACTTCATCTTCAAGTGTAACCTCACACTACCCTCATCCAAAAAGTAAACCGTCTTATGAAACGGTCTCTGTGTAATCTCCACATCGCTTCCATAAATTATAAGCCCCAATCGGCTCCCTTTCTTCACTGTATACTGAGTCGGTACCATTCCAAAACTATACCTATGGAAACTCTTAGGAACAACTCTATTTTTATAGTAATTACTTCTCCTATTCTGTATATTTATATGTCCCCTCGTAATCACTTTATACTTAGACGGACTCTCCTCAAGTGTAAAGTCCACCTCATCCATAGCCCCTGCGTCTCTCCCTAAACTGATCTTTCCCTCTCCAGTGACAACCTGCTTCACACTCAGTCGCCTTCTCTCTCCAATCTCCACTAACATCGCACTCAATATCCCTCTATCCCCATTAGAACTAGCACTAAACTCTATCTTCACACACCCAGAAATCGTTACATCCTCTTCTAAAACCTCACTTTTATAAATAACTCTATGTTTTTCTTCCTCTCCTAAAACTAATCTATCCCTCCACTCTTCATAATTCTTTACTTCCCTAATAAACCCACTGCCATCTATATCATCTATAAACTTCCCTATCCTTCTCGTATCTTTCTCTAAAACCCTTACATCTGAATGCTTTACTAGTTTCTCGGCATCTACCCCAAACACTCTATTCTCATAATCTTTTGACGGCCAATTTTGTGAACTCTCCCACTCTAGGCTATCTAAATTACTTTGAACCATCACATCTGGAACTGTTTTCATAACATCATTTTGTATATCATACAACCAATAACTTAACCATCTATTCATAATGTCATTAAAATCAAATCCTCTTAAATTCTGTATATAAATATGATCTCCCTGATGTAAAATAATCTTAGATGGAATATTATATTTTTTTAGTTTATCCCACAATAGTTTACAATGAGTAGTTTTTACATTCCAGTCATTTAACCCGTGAACTATAAAAACCGAAGCTTTTATCTTTCTAACATCCTTTAAGTAGTTTCGTTCATCCCAAAAACTATTATAATTTCCATTGTCTCTAGCCTCTCCTCTTAACATTTGAGATATTGTCTCCTCATACCTTTTTTTCAACTCTATATTGTCATCACTGCACTCTCTGCTTCTACAATAATTTGTTAAAAGATCTGCATCATCCCCCTGCCACTCAAGAGGAGCTCCAACAACTCCATTAACTCTATAATAGTTATACCAATTGGATATAGCTGCCTCTGGTATAATTGTTTTTAATCCTTCAACTCCTGTTGTAGCTGCTGCTATACTTAAAGTTCCTAAATATGATTTCCCACACATCGCAACTTTCCCAGAACACCACTCAGCCTTTATTTCAATATTATCTGTTAAATTAGTATAAGCTTTCCTTTTACCACTTAGCCACTCTATAACTTCAATGGTCCACTCCTTCTCCTCCTTTGAACCTGTACAATTCACTCCCTCTGAACCCTTAGTTCCAAGTCCACCAGAGAAAACACTTGCCACTCCACGGCTATTATAATATTTATACCACTCAGTGATACAATCTAACGCTTCCTCTTCAATCGGTGAAACTGAAACTTCTCCTAGGCTAACTCTTTCATTTTCACAATAGTACTTACTTTTACAATCTTTAACTTTTATATCTTCATACCGTATTTTCTTTTCACAAAACTTTTTTAAATTTTTATCCACACTATGCATCCTATTATAAACCTCTTCATTACAACTCATCATATATGGATTTGCTACGTATATTGCTGGAACTTTCATACCTTTTAAAGTCTCTTTAGGTCTTCTGATAAAAACTTCAATCAAATCCCTTTTCCCATCTCCATCTGTATCTAAAGATGTTTCCACATAAACTTTTTCTAATAAACACTCTTTATAACTAAAAATAGGTTGTAACTTTCCATCAAATACTAAAACTTCTGGTATTTTTTTATTTTCATTGATTTTATCAAAGAACCCATTTTCACATAGAGTCTCAAACATATCTCTTCCATTTTTTCCCACACTTTTAAATACCGTTGTAAAAAGTTTCTCATCTGACGTTTCATTTAAATTAATTCCTCGAATCTTTAAAATACTATCTTTTTTTTCAGATGATAAATCTCCTTCATCCTCATATCCTAAAAGTTCTAATATATAACTCTTTTTCTCCTCAAGTGTTTTTAGTCTATTTTCATCTAAACATTTAAAAATTTCACTATTCATAAGAATTTACCCCCGTTAACTGAGGCTCTTCAATTTTATTTTTATCTAAATGAGCTTTCCAAACTTTTACAAAAACTGCTCCTACTAAAAGTACTCCAATTAAAATCATAAAGAAATATCTATATCCATTAACTCCTGGGTAACTATCTAAAATTTTTCCAGCCATTAATGATATAAAAATATCTGGTAAGTATCCAATTGTTGATATAAGTCCAACTGCTGTTCCAGAGTATTTATCAGGTATTGCTCCCTCTTCCATCATAGCCCAAGATAAACTAAAGTTCACTTGATAGAATAGGTAGTTTAAAATATATAGGAAAACAAATGCTCCAATCACAATCATTGATCCATTTAGTGGTAAAAACATAATTCCTGCAACTCCTACTGCCATGGCTATAAAAGAGAAGAATAGTAAATTACTTGTTCCCATCTTATCTCCTAAAACTCCTCCTCCAACATTAGAAACAGGTGAGATATATCTTTTTACTGCTGCTAAAATCGCTGCTGAAGTAACTGTCATACCTAGAAGTGATGTAGCGTATGGAACAAAGTAATATAGTGATAGTGTAAATACATAATTACAAAATGTTACAATAGCTATAATCCAAACTGCTGGCAGTTTAATAACATTTTTTATATCTGCTATTGATATTTTTTCTCCACTATTAATTATTTCATCCTTCATATTAAAGTGAACAAGAACTCCTGATGCTATTGTTAAAACTGAATAAAAAACTATTATATATCTCATACCAACATATACTCCTAAAGTTTTTACTCCAACCTTAAAAAGTATAACTGCCACTGATGCAGCTAGTGCTGCTGCAACTCCTCTTCCCCCTTCAAAGATTCCAAAAGCTTTTCCCTGTCCATCAGAATCTGAAAGCATTCTTACTGCCTTTACACAAGCTGGCCAAAATGCAAATAGTGATGAGAATCCCCAAAATGCATAAAGAGCAACTAAAGAATAAAATGATAGTGGTAATAGATGTACAAATCCCCCAAGTCCAGTTCCTAAAAGTGAGTAAACAAGAAGTTTTCTAAGTGAGATTCTATCTGCAACATAACCACCAAAAAGATATGAAACCATTCCAAAAATTCCGAATATACTTCCAAAAACTCCCATCTGTGTGTTGTTTAAATTGTATGCTTCTAAATATGCATCGTAATAGTCATATCTAAAATATGGAAGTCCATAGATTATTGCACCACCAAAAGATACTAGTAAAATTACAAATAGATTTTTTCTCAGTTTTTCCCCAAAATTCAATTTTAAAAACAACTTGTTTAACATACACTCCCCCTTGACTTATTTTATATTATATAGTTTATAATACTTACTTTTTAAATATTCTATATAGTGCTTTGAACTTAGATTCTCCCCAGTTAATCTCTTTAATATCTCTTTTGAACTATAAAGAGCTCCATGACAATATATATTATCTTTTAACCAAGAGTTTATTTTCTTTAAGCCTCCTATATCTATATTTTCACTTGAAATATTAAGTTCTTTCTCCAAAGCTTTTCTCAATTGATGTGAGTATAGTTCAGCTATTAGATATACTGGGAAAAAACCAAAATATCCACTAGCCCAATGTATGTCTTGAAGCAACCCTTCTGAAAAAGATTTTGGTACAACTCCTAAATACTCTTTATATTTTCCATTCCAAACCTCTGGTAAATCTTTTATATCTAATCTCCCTTCTAACAGATCTCTTTCTATTTCGTATCTTATAATTATGTGTAAAATATATGTTAGCTCATCTGCCTCTATTCTAATTGGAGATGGTTTAATCTCATTAACTAATCTATAAAAATCTATATCCTCTTTGTCTTTTAACTCTGGAAATAGTTCTTTTATTTTTTTTAAAATAAGTGAAGATATATTTTTATCTCTTCCAACTATATTTTCATAAAATCTAGCTTGAGATTCCTCTAAAACTTGAGAACTTACCTCTGCTAAAAGAGTACCTAAAAGATTCTCACTTATACCTTGCTCATAAAGTCCTTTTCCAGCCTCATGAAAGATGTTGTATATCCCAACTTTCAAATCATTTTTATCAAAAGATGTTACCACTCTTACATCCTTTGGAGAAGCTGCTAAAGTTGTTGGGTGCTCTCCTAAATCTACTCTTCCATAAGTAAAGTCAAAACCTGTAATACTTAAAATATACTTTGAAAGCTCCATCTGTTTATTAAAATCATACTCTCCATTAAAATCTTTAGCTACACTGTCGTTACTATTTTTTTCTATTTCTTTTACTAATGGAACTATAAATTTTTTCAAATCTTCTATTAATATATCTAACTCCTCACAGTTTACATCAATATCATAATATCTAAGAAGAGCATCATATGATGTGTTTTTATATCCCCAATACTGAGTAAAGTTTTTAAAATGTGCTACAATCTTTTCTAAACATAGAGAAAACTCATCATAACTATTTTCGATTTTTGCTTTTTTCCAAATATCTTCAGATAAAGTTATAAGGTTCATGTAATCTTCATACTCTTTTAAAGGTATTTTTTGAACAAAGTTAGAATTATTCTTTATTTTCTTTAAAGTAGCTTCTATCACTTCATTTTTTTTAGGTGATTTTTCAAAATACTCTTGAAGTTTTAAAAACTTTGGTGATGAAAATCTATTATATATATCCTTACTTAAAAACTGAATAATTTCAGATCTATAACCAATAGCTCCCTTTGGCATATATATTAGTTTATCCCAGTAAAGAAGTGTATTTAATGTATATTTCAGATACTCTATCTCTTTTAACTCTATTTTTAATGCCTCTTGTTTTTTCTCATAAAACAAATCCATTGATCCTCCTCAGTTACTTCAAATTATATTGTGTAAAAAATGGATGTAAAGAGTTAGTTTCACAACTACTTTTTAAAAGTTCCTCATTTAGTTTTTCATTTTTTAATAACTCTTTAGATTCAACTTCCTCCTCTTGAAACTCTAGTAAATTCATTATTGTTAAAAATATTTTTGATTGTCTTTTTAACTTTTGTAAATAAAACTTATGTGTTCTCACTGTAGATGGAGATATTCCCATCTCTTCAGCTAACTTTTTACTCTCTTTTTTTCCATAAGTCCTGTTATGACTTTGCTTTGAATCTCTGTTAAACCAGTTATATACTTTTCTAAAGAGAGTAAAGTTTTTAGTACTCCATTATGTTCTCTTTCTATATGTTGTTCTATTGCTCTTTTTGCTGTTATAAAATTATGATTACCTTCATAAACTATACCCTCATCAAAGGTTTCACCACAAAAGATACACGTAAAATTCTGCTTTTTTGAATCATAAACATAACCCAAAGATATATCCTCTATTTTTAAATCATAAATACTATCTAAATTCACTTTGTTTGTTGTAAAATAAAATAGGCAGTTATTGCAAAGCGAATTTCCCTGTATTTGCAAAGCACAAAAAATAAAAAAAGAGCCACAGATAAATCCTTAATCTGATATTATAACCCTTGTAATAAACACTACTAAACTACAGGGGGATAATAGAAAGGATGTTAACAATGACTCAAATCAATTATATCAGAAATTTATATTTTAATGAAGGAAAAACTAAAGCAGAAATATCTAGAATTACAAAATTAGATATTAAAACTGTACGAAAGTACATTGAAAAACAAGATTTTAATCTAGATATTTCAAAGCCTCATAATTTTGGAATAAGTATATTAGATCCATTTAAAGAAATCATCGATAAATGGATTGAAGATGATAAAATCATGCGAAAAAAACAAAGACATACTGCTACGAAAATATACGATAGATTACGTAATGAACATTTATACAATGGTTCTTATCGTACTGTTGCAGATTATTTTAAAATACGAAAAAAAGATATTTGGAATCAGTCAGCAAGTGCTATCCCTCTTCAACATAAAATGGGTGAAATGCAAGTAGATTTTGGTGCCATTCAATTTTGGAGTAAGTCAGAATTAATTAATGGATTTAGCTTAAATGTAACTTTCCCATTTAGTAATGCTGGATATTTACAAATTTTCAGAGGTGAAAACCAGCAATGTTTATTTGAAGGATTAATTAATATATTCAAATATATCAACGGTATTCCGAAAAAAATATGGTTTGATAATATGAGTACTGCTGTTAAAAAAATTTTAAAAGGTGGAGAAAGAGAGCTTACAGATGAGTTTTCTAGATTTAAAAATCACTTTAATTTTGATGCAGTCTTTTGTAATCCTGCAAGCGGAAATGAAAAAGGAAGTGTAGAAAACAAGGTGGGATATTTAAGACGAAACCTGTTAGTTCCTGCACCGGTTGTAGATAATATTAAACAGTTTAATGAAGATCTTCTTGAATTATGCTACCAAGATTTAAATAGAGCTCATTATATCAAAGGGGATTTAATTTTGGAACTGCATAAATTAGATAAAGAAAACCTGTTAAGTATACCTAATACAGAGTTTGATCCAGCGCTAATTAAAGTTTTAAAAGCTGATAAATGCGGAAGATTTATACTAGAAGGAAAATTTAGATATTCAAGTGCTCCTAAATTTGCAGGAGAAAATCTTAGATTAAAGATCGGTGCTACTGAAGTCACTGTTTTAGATTCTAATTTAAATGAGATTGTAATACATGAAAGGTTATATGGAGACCAACCTAAAGATGTAATTAATTGGTTACCTTATCTTACTCAACTTTCTAGACATCCACGTGCAATTAAGTATAGTGGTATCTATGAGTTGTTTCCTTGCAAAATTACAGAACAATTAAAAAATCTAACTGAAGAAAAGGAAAAACAAATTTTTAAATTTATGGCAGAAGTTACGGAGGATAAAGGATTTGAAAAAGCATTAGAAATTATTGATGAATGTTTAGAAAAAAATATTTCATCGCTTGATAACATGAAAATGTATCTAAAATCAAAGTTAGATAATTATCCAAAAGTAGAGAGTTTAAAAATTAGTAATAAACCATTAATTATGAAAGAGCTATCACCTAATATTGGAATTTACGATGCACTACTAAAGAATCTTGGGGAGGTAAATTAATGCAAGAAAGAATAGCAAATTATTGTAAAAGGTTAAAGTTGAGTAAAAATGTCTCTGAAATTTACAAAGATATTCAAGCTACAAATTATGAAGAGTTTTTATGTAAATTACTGGAATTAGAAGTTAATCATAGAAATATTACAAAAATAGAAAGATCTATTAAATTAGCTTCTTTTCCAGTTATTAGAACTTTTGAAGATTATTCTTTTCAAGAAATTACATTACCAAGTTCCTTAAGAGAAGAGGAACTGAAAGAATTAAAATTTATTATTGAAAAGAAAAATCTTATTTTATATGGAGGAGTTGGAACCGGAAAAACACATATGGCATGTGCGCTGGGATTAAACGCTTGTAATGAAGGAAAGAATGTAAAATTTTATCGAACAAGTACACTTGTGAACCAATTAAGTGAAGCAAAGAAAAAAGGAAACTTAAGTTCATTTTTAAAAAGGTTTGAAAAGTTAGATTTATTGATTTTAGATGAGTGGGGCTATGTTCCACTTGATAGAGAAGGAGCACAGTTAATTTTTCAAATTATATCAGATTGTTATGAAAGATACAGCATCATTTTGACGACTAACTTGGAATTTAGTAGATGGGTTAGTATTTTGTATGATGAAAATATGACAGCAGCCCTTATTGATAGATTAGTTCATCATAGTCATTTAGTATTATTTAATGGATCAAGTAAAAGATTAAAAGAATCAGGACTAGGATAGGAGAGAAAATTCCCTGTAGCTTTGCTTTTCAAAAACAGGGAATTTGGCCTTGCAAAAAACAAAGAGTATTTGTTGAAACTACAATCGAAAGATAGAAAGAAAGCTCTGTTGGTTCTTGAAAAAATACTTTTAAATGATTCTTTAGAAATTGCAACATATGTTTTGCAAGGTTTAATTAATGCAGAATTGGAAGATCCTGATATTTTACTATTAAATTATCATAAATATAAAGATAATACTGGACCACGAGAGGAAATTGCGCTATCTTATCCTCTTCCTAAAATTGACAAATATGAGACTAACTTAGAAATATATAATCAATTGATAAAGAAGAAGGAGGAGTGAAATGAACGAAAAACTTGTTGAATATTCAAAAAAATTAAAACTAGGAAAAGAATTTTTGGATGAATACGATCAAATTCCCTTTACAACAAGAGAAGAATATCTTGAAAAAATATTTGAAATCGCGTTAAATTATCGAAAAATAAATGCGAAGAATAGATTGTTAAAACAAGCTAGATTCGACATACTTAAAACATTTGATGATTATGATTTTTCAGAAGTAGATTTTCCAGAGACTATTGGGATTGAGGAGATACAAGAACTTGGATTTGTTTTGCGACAAGAAAATTTAATTCTATATGGTCCCGTAGGAACAGGAAAAACACATTTAGCTACTGCAATAGGAGTTAATGCTTGTATCGCAGGAAAAAAGGTGAGATTTTACAAAGTTGCTAATTTAGTTAATGAACTAATAGAAGCCTATGAAAAAAGTGAGCTCAGAAGATTTATGAGCTCACTGAAAAAATATGATTTATTAATTTGTGATGAATGGGGCTATATTCCTCTTGAAACTAAAGGAGCTGAATTACTATTTCAAGTAATTGCAGACTGTTATGAACGAAAAAGTTTAATAATAACAACTAACCTTGAGTTTGGAAAATGGAATAGTATATTTTTAGATAAAAAATTAACAGCAGCGATAATAGATCGAATAATACATCACAGTCATTTAATAACTTTCACAGGAGAAAGTTATAGATTAAAAAATTCAATTATAAATTCTGATTAATGGTTTGAGTAATGTTCTAATTTTTTCTGCAATTAATTTTAGAATCTACTTGCAATACACATTTTTAAGCTACTTTAATAAACTAAGTATATACTCGCCATAAGATGTCTTTTCTAAAGGCTTACTTAACTTTAAAAGTTGTTTATCATCTATCCAACCTTTGTTATACGCTATCTCCTCTAAACATGCAATCATAATTCCCTGCCTAGTTTGAATAGTTTTTACAAAGTTACTAGCTTCTAATAGACCATCAAATGTCCCTGTATCGAGCCAAGCCATACCTCTTCCAAGACTTATAACATTTAAGTTATTTTCTTTTAGATACATCTCGTTTATAGAGGTTATCTCTAACTCACCTCTTTCTGATGGAATAACTGTTTTAGCTTTCTCTATAACACTGTTATCATAAAAATATATTCCTGGAATAGCATAGTTAGATTTAGGATTTTTAGGTTTCTCTTCTAATGATACTACCTTCCCCTCTTCATTAAATTCAACTACTCCAAAATCTTTTGGATTTTTCACATAATAACCAAAAATTGTAGCACCATTTTTATTTCTTACAGCTTTTTCTAACATTCCTGTAAATCCATGACCATAAAATAAGTTATCCCCAAGTATAAGCGCTACAGAATCATCACCTATAAACTCTTCACCGATTATAAAAGCTTCAGCTAATCCTTTAGGTGATTCTTGAATTTTATAGCTAATAGATAGCCCTAATTGATTTCCATCTCCTAACAACTCTTGAAAAACTAAAGTATCTCTAACAGTAGAAATTATTAGAATATCTCTTATTCCAGCAAGCATAAGAATAGAAAGAGGATAATATATCATAGGCTTATCAAAAATTGGTATCATCTGTTTACTTATTGCTTTAGTCACAGGATATAATCTTGTTCCCGAACCACCTGCTAATATTATCCCTTTCATTATTTTCACATCCTTATAAATCTAAACTTTTTAAATACTCTTTTAAATCTTCTTTTGTTTCACTATTTCTAAGTCCAAACTCAATATTAGCTTTTAATAACCCGATTTTATTTCCAATATCGTATCTTATTCCATCAAAATTATAGGCCAAAACTTTTTTATCATCATTTATCATCGCTAAAATCCCATCAGTAAGCTGAATTTCCCCACCTTTTCCTGGTTCTGTATTTTCTAAATAATCAAATACATCAGGGGTTAACAGATATCTCCCTAAACAAGCTTTTAATGATGGTGCTTCCTCTAATTTTGGCTTCTCTACGAAATCACACATAACTACAGTTTTAGAGTCTAAATCCTCCACTGGTTTTATAACTCCATATTTAGAAACATCCTTTGGTTCAACTTCTTGAACTCCAATTATAGAATGACCATACTCTTCATATTTCTCTATAAGTTGCTTTGTTACCTCTTTCTCTGGATTATGCATAATATCATCTCCAAGTGCTATAACAAAAGGATCATTTCCGATAAAACTTTTAGCTTTCAGTATTGCATGTCCAAGTCCTAGTGGATGATTTTGTCTAACATAGTATATATTTGCCATTCCATGAATTGTCTCAACTTTTTCTAAAAGTTCATCTTTTCCATGTCTAGCTAAAGTATTTTCTAGCTCATAAGAGTGATCAAAGTGATCTTCTATAGAATTTTTATTTCTTCCAGTTACAATTAGTATATCTTCAATTCCAGATTCTACTAATTCTTCAACTATGTATTGCAGAGATGGCTTATCAACTATAACTAGCATCTCTTTTGGTTGTGCTTTTGTCGCTGGTAAAACTCTAGTACCTAATCCTGCTGCAGGTATAACTGCTTTAGTTACTTTTTTCATAAGATTTTCTCCTTATAATTAATTTTTGTATCTCTATTGAATTACATAAAAAATTTTAAATATTATTTTAATTTATCTATTACAAACTAAATTTATATTTTGAGCCTTTTAATGTAAAAAAATAACCATGAATAATTCATGGTTTTTAATAATAGCTAGGTAAGTTTACTTTATAATCAATTTTGAAAAATATTACATTAATTTTTGGTATATACCTATTTTTTATAAACATTTAACCATTTTTTGAAAATTTATTTTTTTAAACTTATAGTTATTTTCTCTAGTAATGCTAATACTGTAT
>SKEN01001180.1_pt1 | contig 11740 bp, 9 predicted proteins | sample 4826711 | NCBI WGS metagenome assembly SKEN01 (sample SAMN11008808, study PRJNA524170) | human gut metagenome | biome: Human fecal sample; material: Feces; isolation source: fecal sample from pouch patient p39 | host: Homo sapiens | place: Israel: Tel-Aviv | collected 2015-02-10 | reverse complement strand
GGTAATATATTGGAGCCGAGTCTTGGTACAGGAAATTTTATTGGAATGATGCCTTATGATATGCTTAATGAATCTTCTATTCACGGCGTTGAACTTGATACTATAACGGGCGGTATTGCACAAATGCTTTATCCGTCTGCAAAGGTTGAAATATCGGGTTTTGAGGAGGCAAATGTACCTGATAATTTTTATGATCTGGCTATTTCAAATGTACCTTTTGGAAATTATCAGGTACACGACATAAATTTAAACAGTTATTGATTTGCTATCCATAACTATTTTTTTGCCAAATCTTTATCTAAAGTAAGAGAAGGAGGGATTATCTGTTTTATAACATCGACAAATACGATGGACGGTTCATCCAGGATACTGGAGTACATTAATTTGAGAGCAGATTTTATTGGAGCGGTAAGACTGCCGACTAATATATTTAATATTAATGGTGCTAATACTACAACCACTACTGATGTTATTATTTTGCAAAAAAACAGTAATAAACAGCCTTATAATAAGATTGAAAACTGGATGCAGTCTGAATATTTTTCATCTGAACTAAAAATCAATAAATATTTTATTGATAATCCTGATATGATATTTGGTTCACCAAAGGACGAAATAGGCAGATTTGGACAACATGTAATGAGAGTCAATTATGATGGAATTTCTCTTGATGAACATTTTGCTAGAGCAATGGCAGTCCTGCCTTCAAATATATATTATGAAGCTGTTCAGGAAACTATAGCTGATACTATTGCGATTGATAATGAATCATTTAATCTGAAACTGAATACTTATTTTGTGAAAGATGATAATGTATATATTAGAGATGAAAATTACTGCATACTGGTACACGATAACGAGTTAAATGATCTTCGCAGAAAGGAACTTATTAAAATTGCAGAGCTTGCTGAAGAAACAGTTAGTATACAGTCATCTAACAAATTCAATGAGAAGGCATATCTTGCTTTAAGAAATTCATTAAATATAGCATATGACAGTTTTATAAAAAAGAATAATTATAGTTTAAAATATTTTATAATATATGGGGAATTTCTGACACCAAAATTTATATTAAGGTGGAAGGCGATATTTTGTAGATGCAAATTACTTAGCTGTGCCACTGGCATGGCTATTTTTTGTTTTAGGGGGATTTTATAATATGAAGAAAAAATTTAAAGTAGTTGGGAGTTTGACATGGTTTCAAAGAATTGTCTTAATAATACTTCCTATTTTAGTAGTAATCTTGGCAATGGGGATAGGTAGAATGGTAATCTCACCTGTAGAAGTTTTAAAATCGACTTTTGAGAAGTTTGGATATGACTACAGTGTAAATCCCCAAAATGAAATCGTGCTTTGGACAATTAGATTTCCAAGAATAATACTTGCACTTTTAGTTGGGGCTGGATTATCTGTTGCTGGATGCGCATTTCAAAGTCTTTTTTCAAACCCGCTTGCAACACCAGACACACTAGGAGTAGCTAGTGGAACTAGTTTTGGGGCAGCGCTTGGAATTTTAATGGGATTTAGCTTAATTGGAATACAATTTAGCGCACTTTTATTTGGAATAATAGCAGTCAGCCTTACGTATTTATCTGGAACTGGAAAGGGACACAGTATAAATACCATAGTGCTAGCAGGTATTATGATTGGATCTTTATTTTCAGCTCTTGTATCATTTACAAAATTTGTTGCAGATTCTGAATCACAACTTCCAGCTATAACTTATTGGCTTATGGGAAGTTTATCATCAGCAAGTTACAAAACTTTAATGCTAGGTGCACCATTTATAATAGTCGGAATATTCATTTTATATTTACTTCGTTGGAGATTAAATATCCTTATGTTATCAGAAGATGAAGCAAAATCATCGGGGACTAATATAAAACTTCTTAGAACAATAACAATAATCGCAGCAACTATGATGACAGGTTCATGCGTTTCTATGTGTGGACAAGTCGGATGGGTAGGTTTAATTATACCTCATATGTGTAGGATGAAATTTGGCAACAACCATTTATCACTAATACCAGCATCGATAAGTATTGGGGCTGTGTTTATGGTTATAGTTGACACAATTGCGAGAAGTCTTGTCGCAACTGAAATTCCAATTTCAATACTTACAGCAATAGTCGGGGCACCGTTTTTTATAACACTTATGAGAAGAAGTGGAGGTTGGCAACTATGATACTTTCAGTTGAAAATGGATGTTTTTCATATAAAAATTCTAAAGATAAATTGTTATTAGAAGATATTAATTTTTCTGTTGAGCCTGGGGATTTGTTGGCGATACTTGGACCAAATGGTGCCGGAAAGACGACTCTACTTAGGTGTATAATGGGGTTTTTAAAATGGAGTAGCGGCAAAAGCACATTAGATGGCGAAAATATAAGAAATATACCTAATAAAAAGCTGTGGAATAATATAGCCTATGTTCCACAAGCAAAATCTACAGTGGCAGCTTATACAGTTGAGGAAATGGTGTTGCTTGGAAGAAGCAGTCATTTTAGCATGTTGTCGCTTCCAAAAGAAGAGGATTTAGAAATCGTACATAAAGTTATGGAAGAGATGAATTTAACTAGATATGCGCATAAAAAATGCTCACAAATAAGTGGTGGGGAACTTCAAATGGTGTTGATTGCAAAGGCGTTAGTATCAGAGCCAAAGATTTTGATACTTGATGAACCAGAATCAAACCTAGATTTTAAAAATCAACTTCTTATATTAGATACAATGACAAAACTTACAAATAAGGGTATAAGCTGTATTTTCAATACGCATTATCCAACACATGCACTTCAAAGAGCGAATAAGGCATTTTTGCTTAGCAAAAGTGGGGAGTATTTATTCGGCGAAACAAGAGAAGTAATAACAGAAAAAAATATAGAAAAAGCCTTTGGTGTAAAGGCTGTAATAGGAGAGATAGAAACACCAAGCAATATTTTAAAAGACGTTATACCGCTTGAAATAACTCAAACTAGCGATATAAATGCACTTTTATCAAAAGATGAACTTTCTACAGAGAGAAAGGTTGCAGTAGTATCTATCATAACTGATCACTCAGATGTGTCGGAGAAGATAAACAAATTGCTTGGAAAAAATAAAAAATACATAATAGGCAGAATGGGAATGCCTTATGAAGACAGGGGAATATCGATTATAAATGTTACCTTGGATGCTCCGGAATATGTGATACAGACATTAGTATCGCAGCTTGGATTTTTATCTGGAGTGAGCGTCAAGGCTATATATTCTCAAGTTAAATTTTAGCTTAAGGGGGAGTTAATTATGATAAAGATAGCAGTTTATGGCAAGGGTGGAATTGGAAAATCTACTACAATTTCAAACTTGTCAGTAGCACTTGCAAATAAAGGACTTAAAGTTATGCAAATTGGGTGTGACCCAAAGGCGGATTCGACAACTAACTTGCATGATGGGAGTGAGATAAATACAGTTTTGGATTTGGTCAGGGAGAGAAAAGATGATTTTAAGTTAGATGAGATGGTTGTTGAAGGTTATAAAGGGATATTATGTGTTGAGGCCGGAGGCCCAACACCTGGAATGGGATGTGCAGGAAGGGGAATAATAGCAGCCCTTGAAAAACTTGAACAAAAGGGAGCCTATGAAACATACAAACCAGATGTAGTTTTCTATGATGTCCTTGGTGATGTGGTATGTGGCGGATTTTCAATGCCTATGAGAGCAGGATATGCTGACAAAATATTTATAATAACATCAGGCGAATATATGGCTATACATGCTGCGGCAAATATTGCGACAGCAATCGATAATTTTAAAGATAGAGGATATGCAAGCTTAGGCGGCGTTATCTTAAATAAGAGAAATGTTAAAAATGAAGAAGAAAAAGTAAATGAATTTATAGAAAATATAGACTCAAAATTAGTTGGAACATTAGATAGAGATGAAATTGTAGTTGTAGCAGAAGAAGATAAAAAAACAGTATTAGAAGCATTTCCAGAAAGTCTTATGGCAAAAGAATATGAAGTTCTTGCAGATAATTTATTAAAAGCATGTGGTTATAAGGTATCAGAAGGAAATTTAGAAAAATTAAATAATAAAAAAGTAAAATCAGACAATAAGGATGAATCAAATGATACTAAAAAGGAGGAAGCTAAATGCTAAAAAGAGTTGAAAAGCAAAATTTAAAAGACTTAAAAGATGCTTGTGTTTTAGCAAAAGATGCAAAATTCCCATCTCCTTTTGATTCAAAACTTGAATTTTCATGTTCTGCAAGGGGGCCTTGGAATATAGTACATACAGGTATGTTAATCCCACAGGCACATGAAGTATATGTATGTGCACAAAGTTGTCTTCGCGGTGTAGTTTTAACAGCTGCTGAAATGAATGCGATAGATAGATTTTCAAATATTATAGTGAGAGAAAACAATATATTAGAAGGTGATACAGAGGATTTAATAGTCGAAGGTATGGGAGATATTTTAGAAAAACTTCCATATACTCCAAGAGCAATTCTTGTATATACAAGCTGTATCCATCATTTTATAGGATGTGACTTAAATTTAGTATATAAAAGACTTAGAGAAAAATACCCAAATGTCGAATTTACAGATTGCTATATGAATCCGATTATGAGAAAAAGCGGACTTACACCAGATCAGCTTATGAGAAGACAATTATATAGCTTACTGGATAAACAAGATTTAGATTTAAAAAGTGTTAATATAATTGGAAACAACTTAAAAACAGATGATGATTCTGAACTTGTAAAGATAATAAAAGAAAATGGATTTACTCTTAGAGAAGTTCCAAGAACAAAAACTTATGACGAGTATAAAGAAATGGGCAAAGCATTTTTAAATATAACTTACAATCCAGCAGCAATAGAGGCTGGAAGATATTTAGAAAAAAAATTAGGACAAAAACATCTTTACTTGCCACTAAGTTATGGATTTGATGAAATCGAAAAAACTCTAGATACACTTTGTGAAAACTTAGGAATAGAAAAAATAGATTTTAGTTCAAATAAACAACAAGCTTTAGATGCTCTAAAAAAAGCAAAACAGGTTATAGGAGATACTCCTATAGAAATCGATTATACGCTTACATTAAGACCTGCGAGTCTTGCAAGACTTCTTTTGGAAAATGGATTTAATGTTGTTGCTATTTACGAAGATTGTTTTGCAGGTGAGGAAGAGGAAGATTTTAAATGGATTCAAGAAAATTATCCAAATTTAAAGATATACGCAACAGTACATGTAAAAATGCGTTTTGTAAATCGCAAAAGAGATGAAAAACTATTAGCATTAGGCCAAAAAGCGGCGTATTTCACAGGTTCAAATAACTTTGTAAATATCATCGAAGGTGGCGGAATGTATGGATTTAGTGGAATCATAAAATTATGCGATCTTATGATAGATGCATTTTTAAATGAAAAAGACATGAAGAAATTAATACAATTTAAGGGATTGGGGTGTGAAAATTATGAAACAAATTGCAAGTAGAATATCGATTTATTCAGCAGACGCATTTGGCGTATGTTCAGCATTATACGAGTTAGGTGGCCTTTGCGTAATGCACGACGCATCTGGATGCAATTCAACATATAACACACACGATGAACCTAGATGGTATGATTTTGATAGCATGGTCTATATTTCAGGATTATCTGAAATGGAGGCGATAATGGGGGATGATCAAAAATTTATAGATGATATAGTCTACACTGCAAAAGAACTAAGCCCAAATTTTATCGCCATGGCGGGTACGCCAATACCTACAATGATAGGGACAGACTTTAAGGCGATTGCAAATATAATTGAAAAAGAAACAAATATCCCAACCTTTGGTTTTGATACAACAGGTATGCATTCATATGTATCTGGTGCATATAAGGCATTTGAAGCTCTAGCTAAAAGGTTTCTAAAGAGAAACGATAAAGAGAGTAGGGGAGAGAAGAAGGAGAGTATAGATAAAGAGAGCAGGGAAGTAAAAAATACTATCATAAAAGTAAATATACTAGGTGCTACACCTCTTGATTTTTCAATAAATAAAAGCGTAGAAGCAATGGTAGACTTACTAAAAGAAAACAACTTTGAAGTAATAAGTACATGGGCTATGGGAAGTAGTTTAGAATATATAAAAAATGCAGGAGATGCAGATGTAAACTTAGTTGTGTCTTATTCTGGAATGGGAGCTGCAAAATATATGTATGAAAATTTAAACATTCCATATGTAATTGGGACACCATTTGGAAAAGAATTTGCAAATAAAGTGATAGAAGATTTAAAAGAAGTGAAATCTACAAAAGAAAATAAAATTTCTTATGATAATAGAAAAATAGACAAAGATGCAGAAATTACAATAGTAGGGGAAAGCATAATGTCAGAGTCATTGGCTTATGCTATTTCAAAAGAAAAAAACAAAACTGTAAATGTAATTTCATCACTAGAAACTGATGAAAAACTTCTTTTAGAAGGAGATAAAATAGCTATGTTTGAGGATGATATAGAAAAATGTCTAAAAAATTCAAAAACTATAATAGCAGATCCTCTATTTAGACCTATTTGTCCACTTGATTCTAACTTTATATCTTTGCCACACGAAGCTTTTTCTGGGCGAATTTATAGAGATGAAATACCAAATATAATAAATAAATCTTTATAGGAAAGGGGAATTTAGAAATGAAAAAATTCAAAAAAATTATATGTGCCATACTAATAGCAGCTATGGTACCAGTGTTTGGAGGTTGTTCATCATCTTCAAGCTCTTCAAGCTCTTCAAAAGCAAATGCATCATCAAGTCAAGCTTCATCATCAAGCGATACTATAACTATAACTGACCAAGCAGGAAATGAAGTAACACTTCCAAAAGATATAAAACGTATAGCAGTTTGCGACATATTACCACTTCCATCAGTTTTAACAGTATTCTTTAACTCTGGTGATAAAATAGTAGGTATGTCAGAACCAAGTATGACAGCTGCTAAAAACGGTCTTTTAGGTGAATTATACCCAGAAATATTAAAAGCAGATACAGGATTTATAAAAGATAGTGAAGTAAATACAGAAGAATTATTAAAACTTAAACCAGATGTAGTGTTCTACGGTGCATCAAATCCAGAAATGGGTGACAAACTAAGAGAAGCTGGATTTAACGCAGTAGCAATATCAGTTAACAAATGGGAATACAACACAATAGAAACTTTAAACAACTGGATCGACTTACTAAGCCAAATCTTCCCAGAAGATGCTAAAGCAGACGTAGTTAAAAAACACAGTGAAGAAGTTTATAAAATGGTTCAAGATAGAGTAAAAGATATACCAGATGACGAAAGAGCTAACGTATTTTTCTTATTCAAATACGATGAAACTTCAATAGCAACATCAGGTAACTCATTCTTCGGTAGCTGGTGGGCAAAAGCTATAGGAGCTAAAAACGTAGCTGACGATATAGAAAAAGATAACGCAGTACCAGTTAATATGGAACAAATTTATAAATACAACCCAGACATAATATTTATGACTAACTTTACACAAGCTCAACCAAAAGACTTATACAACAACACAATAGGAAGCAACGACTGGAGCAAAGTAAAAGCAGTAGAAGACAAAAAAGTCTACAAAATGCCTTTAGGTATGTACAGAAGTTACACTCCAGGAGCAGATACACCAATGACATTATTATGGTTAGCTAAAACTACATACCCAGACAAATTCAAAGACATCGACTTAACTAAAGAAGTTAAAGATTACTATAAAGAAGTATTCGGCGTTGACTTAAGTGACAAACAAGTAGAATCAATATTCGCACCAACATCAGATGCAGCAGAAGGATTCTAAAATAAGGAAGCTTAGCATTAAATAAATACTTTTATAAAGCAAAATTCTTATATAAATTAATGGAATTTTTAACTATGTAAAGTATTTATTAGCTATTTAAGTAAAACTCATATAAAAAGGGGCTAATACAGAATAAAAAATCTATTTTGTATTAGCCTTTTTTCATTGTAAGGAAATAATTCTATATAAAAACACAATTTTATTTTTATAAAATGAACAATATGTTAAAATAGATGTACTCAGTAATAACATATTATAATATCATTACTATATATAAGGAGGATTTTATGACTAATATAAAAAAATTACTACAAATACTAATTCCAGGTATTATACTGGCTATAATAGTTTATGCACTTTTTTTATTTTTTGGAGGAACCATACTATATTTACTTGGATTGAAGTACAATAATTTATTATCCCTAGCAAAGTTCCTTGGGATAGTTTTAATTTTGAGTATGATTCTAGACTTTATAGTTGTATGTTTTTTAAAGGTTTTGAAAGAGCTAAGAGGACTTACAGATACCCAATATAATTTATTATATTTGACTTTAGATATACCTTTAAATATGATTATAATTGGCATATCAGAAACACTTATCAAAGGTGTCTCGTGCTCAATGTTAACTGCATTTATATTTTCTATAATATCTTATTTATTTGGTATATTTTTAGAGAAGAAATCAAAATAATAAGGCTTAGACAAAATGTTTTGTCTAAGCCTTATTTAAGCAATTATTTTATTGCTGCTCTTTGTCTTTGTTTGTTGTATTGTAGTCTCTCGTGTTCTTTTAAGTATTTCTTTCTAAGTCTTATAGAATCTGGAGTGATTTCTACTAATTCATCATCATCTATAAATTCTAGAGCTTCTTCAAGAGTGAATGTTCTAGCTGGGTTTAATTTTATAGCGTCGTCACTTCCTGAAGCACGAACGTTTGTAAGTTTTTTGTTTTTACATGGGTTAACTACCATATCTTCACGTCTTGAGTTCATTCCGATTATCATACCTTCGTAAACATCAACACCTGGTTCAACGAACATTTGAGCTCTTTCGCTTAGTGCGTTAAGACCGTAAGCCATAGTTGTACCAGCACCTTGAGCTATTAAAACTCCGTTGTTTCTTGTTGGTATTTCACCTTTGTAATCTTCGTATCTAGCGAAAGATCTTACCATGTTTCCTTCACCACGAGTATCATTTATGAACTCACTTCTGTATCCTAAAAGTCCACGAGTTGGAGCAGAGAATTCGATTTTTACGTAATCTCCTTCTATAGACATTGCTTCCATCATACCTTTTCTTAAGTTCATTTTGTTTATTACAGTACCAGAGTAAACTTCTGGACAGTTTATTATAACTTTTTCGATTGGTTCTTGAACTCTACCATCTTCAGTTTTGTGCATTAAAACTTCTGGTTTAGATACACCTATTTCGTATCCTTCACGTCTCATGTTTTCAAGTAATATTGATAAGTGAAGCTCACCACGACCACTTACTTTGTATCCGTCAGTAGTGTCCATTGGTTCAACTTTAAGACCAACGTTAACTTCAAGTTCTTTTTCTAATCTATCTTTTAAGTGTCTTGTAGTTACGAATTTACCACTCTTACCAGCGAATGGAGAATCATTAACTAAGAAGTTCATTGATAGAGTAGGTTCTTCTATGTGTATCATTTCCATTGGAAGTTCATTTCCAACTTCACATATAGTTTCACCTATTGATATATCAGGTATACCTGCTATAACAACTATTTCACCACTACCAGCTTCATTAACTTCAACTTGTTTTAATCCTTCGTAAACTGATAATTTAGATATTTTACCTCTAGAAACTACAGAACCTGATTTACATACAGATATTTGTTCACCACTTTTAACAGTACCTTTGTAAACTCTACCTATACCAAGTCTACCTACATAGTCATCGTATGCAAGTGCAGATATTTGAAGTTGAAGATGTTTGTCATCATAATCTGGATATGCTTCAACATGGTCAACTATAGTTTCGAATAATGGAGATAAGTCTGTGCTATCGTCATCCATTTCTCTTTTTGCTATACCTTGTTTAGCTATACCGTAGATTATTGGGAACTCACATTGTTCATCAGTTGCGTTTAAGTCTACGAATAAGTCGAATACTTCATCAACAACTTCTTCAGCTCTTTGGTCTTTTTTATCTATTTTGTTTATGAATAATATTGGTCTAAGACCTAATTCTAATGATTTTTGTAAAACGAATCTTGTTTGAGGCATTGGCCCTTCAGAAGCGTCTACAAGTAATATAACTGTATCAACTGTTTTTATAACACGTTCTACTTCTGATGAGAAGTCACTATGTCCTGGAGTATCTACTATGTTTATTTTGTAATCCTTATAATTTATAGAACAGTTTTTAGAATATATTGTTATACCTCTTTCTGCTTCAAGGTCATTACTATCCATTACACATTCTTTTACTACTTCGTTTGCTCTAAATACACCACTTTGAGATAAGAAAGCGTCAACTAGAGTTGATTTTCCGGCGTCAACGTGGGCAATTACTGCAATATTTATTATTTTATGTTTAATTGACATATAAAAATCTCCTTTTCTTATTATAACTAAATTATTATATCACAATGGAATTTAGTATACAAGATATATAAAATAGTAATATTATAAAAAAATCTTTATTATAACTAATTTTTTTGATATATATTTTTTTAACTATTTTTTAGCAACAATTAGTAGTTTGTGTTGTATTACAGTTTAATAAGTCGTTATTTTTTGTTCGCATTAGTGCATCTCAAAGTATTATTTCCAATTATTTATAAAATATTCAAGGTAGGAAAAATTAATTAAAAGATAAGATTTAGTCATTACAAGTATATTTTATAGATATATTATATTAGTAAGAATTTTTATTAAAAAAGTAACAAGTATTTAAAAACATTGTTGTTTAAATAAAAAAGTTATTATTGAGGGGAGTAGATTATATGTCAGCAGATATATTTGAAAATATTAATCCAAGAGATAAAAGAACTGAGGGGGAGGAAAAATTATTAAATGTTTTAAAAAACTGTCCTAGATTTGATGGCTGGACTGTATTTGAACAACCTCATATAGACTCTATAAAACCAGATTTTATATTATTGCATCCTAAAAAAGGCATAATAATTATTGAGGTAAAGGATTGGAATCTGTGTTTAGGTACTTATGAATCGGGAGGATATATCAGAGGTACAGATGGAAGACTACATAAAAAAGACCCGGTTGAACAAGTTGAAACTTATAAAAATTGTATTCTTAAATCCGATTTGAATAATAGTGAAGATTTTGTTTCTAAAAATAATGATTATTATGGATGTATAGAAACAGTTGTATATTTTCACGGAGCTTCTAAAGAACAAGCTTTAAGTTTTTGCTCGAATAATACATACACTAAAATTTGGACAGATTGTGATATAGATAATATAAATGATATTAATAAAAAATTAGATCATAGACAATATACATGGGCACTTGAAGTTATACAATCAAAGTATAATAAAGATGGCCTATTAGAAAATATGGTATCCCAATTAATTAAGAATTTACAATATGCAGATTATAATTATGAAAGAAAAAAGCCATTTAAACTAATTGGAGAACAATTAGAGTTGGCAAAATTAAAACAAAACTCTATACGTAGATGGGGCGGAGTTGCTGGAGCAGGCAAATCACTAGTCTTGGCTGAAAAGGCAGCTAGAGCATTGAAAAAAGATTATCGTGTGCTTATTTTGACATACAATATAACCTTAAGACATTATCTAAAAGATTTGTGTAGCCAACAATTTGGACTAGATGATAGATGGAAACTTAAACAAAACCTAAGTGTATTATATTTTCATGAATTTCTAAAAGTTGTAGCTGCATCATATTGTATAAAGCTTCCATATGATAAATAT
>SKEN01001173.1_pt1 | contig 11771 bp, 9 predicted proteins | sample 4826711 | NCBI WGS metagenome assembly SKEN01 (sample SAMN11008808, study PRJNA524170) | human gut metagenome | biome: Human fecal sample; material: Feces; isolation source: fecal sample from pouch patient p39 | host: Homo sapiens | place: Israel: Tel-Aviv | collected 2015-02-10 | reverse complement strand
TCTATGCCTTGCAGATACAGGATGTATTCATAGAGCATTGCGTTGAGTTCGTTAGATTGGGGGTGGTTAATGACTTGTGCCCCCTCACGGCTCCAGCACTCCGGTTTGAGGTAAACATTGGTCTTCAGGTAGATTTTCCTTTGGTTCAAATAGGCTTCAACCTGTACAAGGGCCGTGCCCTGCCTGTTAAGTCTGTTCTGGCGGTTATATACAAGACGGTATCTGATTTTATCCATTTTTCCGCAAAGATGCTATTTAATGCACAAACGACAAAAAAATGGAGTGCAAATTACCGACTTGCTATGAGAACATTACATGATCAAACAATGTTGTGTGAAGAATAGTATATGGTTGTTACAGTATAAAGGACGCAAAGAATATCTGCGTCCTTTATATATTTAAATTAAATAGAAATCTCAATTCCGATCCCAAGTACCGTCAGACTTGATTTTTTCAACATTGGAAACAAGGGAATTGTAATTGGTTTCCATGGTTGGAATAACCGCAGTCCATGCATTTTTATCGGCAGGACCGTAATTTCCTCCGGTTGTGGTGTTCTTTTCGGCAAAATAAGTAGCCCAGCTTCCTCCTTCTGCCCAGGTCTTGCGGACCATCGGGTCTCCCCAGCGTTTCAGGTCGAACCAGCTGTGCCCTTCGTTGCAAAGGTCAAATTTACGGTATGCCTTAAGCTCCTCCCAAAGACTGTCACCGCTTTTTGTACAGGTATAATCCGCATTATAAGGCTTGACCGTTTGCTCAAGAAGCGTGCGTACGGCCTGTTCGTTACCTAAACGGAACTGTGCCTCCGCCTCATTATACATCATCTCAGCTGCACGGAAAATAGGAATACATCCGTCTCCAGTTCCGGATTTCACAATGAACTTAGTGGAGAGATAATAGAAGATTGTCGTGGTGCTGTATATACGTCCGGCGAACTCCTTCTTCACACGATTATAGAAATCACCTTTGGTCACCTTGCCCGAACCGCTGACTTTAGAAACATCGCCCACCTCTTCCGGGGTAGGGATGGCATAAATGGCGAGTCGCTTGTCGGCGGGATCAATCGGGTCCACTATCTGTTTGCTTATACATGGTGGATAAGTACGGGATGCGGAGCCGAGACAGCTGGCACTCATATAGTTATAGAATGAATAGTAATGAACAGGCTGTGTGTCGTCTTCGAACACCTCCCATATCCATTCCTGATTGGCCGTGTTGAATCCTGCCTTATATTCATCGGGGGTCATGATAGAGTAATTCCTGCGGGCTTCCTGTGAATGGGTGATGACTGTCTGCCAGTCATTACGTATAAGAGCTGCCCGTGAATAGACGGCGTGGGCCACATCAAGGTTTGCCATCCATCTCTTGTCCACATCGGCAGGCCGGTCGTATCCGCATGATGTGAAAAGACTGATGGCTTCATCAAGGTCACGGTAGACCAGCTCGAATGTTTCCGCCATAGTGGAGCATGGCATTTCGTCATTGTTTACCGTGGTACGCAACACAAGACCGCGCTGCAAACCGTCTGCATCCGTCCATCTGCGACTGTACAGCTGTGAGAGCATGGTGTAGGAGTAGGCACGGTAGACCAGCGCCTGTGCCTTTACATAATCCCATTTACGTTGCTCCGCCACATTGGCAAGTCCCGTCTTGCAGTTGTCCAAAATCTGGTTGGCGTTTCTGATGAGTTTGTAATAGTAGTACCATGTTACATGGATGTTGCTGTTCGTACTGCTGGTAAAGTAGTTGCCTTTTGCGAGGTTCTGCCAGCCGGTGTAGCTGCCTTTCTGTATCACATCACCAGGATATTCGCCCTGATACGCATAAACGGTGCCTTCCCCGTTGTACCCCTGTGTGTCCAGGTACTGTGTGCTCATGATCCGGCCCAGCCCGTTTACAGCATATTGTGCGGCATCGGCATTTTCAAAAATAACTTCGTCTGAAACGCTTGATTCCGGACTGAGTTCAAGATACGAGTCTGAGCAGGCTGCTGTACAGAAAAGCAGAACCGCCATTGAAACTATATTATATATTTTTTTCATCTTTCCAAATGTTAAATGGTTGCATTAATACCGAATGTGAAGACACGGGCCGGAACCAGATAGTTACTCTGACCACCACCTATTCCCATCATGGGGTTCATACCTTTACGGGCCGACCAGAGGTGTATGTTCTCAGCCGAGAATAAGAAACGGACAGTGGAAAGGTTGACCTTTGTTGTCCATCTTTTCGGAAGAGTGTAACTTATATTTAGATTCTTAAAGCAAAGATAGTTACGGCTAACCAACCAGCGGTCGCTTCCAGCATTATTGTCGGTGCTGGTCAGATTATTGATCTCGGGATTGGTGTTGGGATTGATACGTCCATTGCCGTCCACAGCCTTGTTTGCCGCATAATATCCGGCATAGTTCGCTTCTGATGTAGTCTGGCCTGCTGCAATAGCAGCATTGTAGGCGTCATCATAGGCATTCTTGTAAGTGGCTATCATGGCATTGGACCTGTCATTGATCCGCCAGGCGTTGTTGTACAGGTCCACATGGTAATTTCCGGCACTTTGTCCGGGTGTCATCAGGCTGGAATAAGGGCTGTCGTATATCTTTCCACCAAGCGAATAGGTGAACATTGCAGATATGTTGATGTTCTTCCAGCGTATGTTTGCCGAGAAGGAACCGTATGTGGTAGGCAGCGCGCTGCCTGCCCATTTCTTTTGGGCATAGGTGGTCTTGAGCACATAATATTTCCCGTTGATCAGCCTGTAGTTCTCGGGAGCAAGCTCGGTGGCTCCTTGGACGGGATTGCCGTTGGCATCCCACATCAGTTCTCCTTCATCGTTGAGTTTCTGCTTGCCGCCAAGCTGTGACCCGTCAGGAAGTACGATATAATAATCATTAAGATTTGCCTCGTAAAGCGACTGTCCATCCATCTCGTCCACTCCTGCCCAATGGTATGTATAGTAGTCATATCGTGACTTGCCTTCGGAAATGAGATAGCTTCCGGAAGTTATGCCGACAGGCAGGTCCTCCCTTTGTCCAAGCTTTCCTGATGGATCAATGGGATATACGGTTTTCTTTTTATTCTGTTCGGGAAGTTTGACAATCTTGTTCTTGATGGTGGTAAGGTTTGCGGATACGCTGACAGTCCAATCCTTGCTCTTCACGATATCGAAATCAGCGGAAATCTCCCACCCGCGGTTGGAGATTGTACCTATGTTCCTGTCTGTGGTTGATGTGGAGGAACCTGTGCTGGTACCTCCTGCTGAACTGGGGGCATATACGCTGAAAATAAGGTCCTTGTTCCTTTTGTCAAAATATTCAACGGAGAGATTCAGCCGGTTGAACAGACGTCCTTCAATAGCCGCACCCCATGATTCTCCGGTTTCCCAATGCAGGTCTCTTGCCGGATTCTGACTTACAACGTATGCCGGCTTGGAATTCTGGGTCCATGATCCGTAAAGGCCATAATATGCGTAGTAACCAGAGCCGGAATCATTACCTACCTGTCCCCAGCTTGCCCGCAATTTGCCCTGATTGAGCCATGTATATTTTTTCATAAACTCCTCGTTGCTGAAGACCCAGTTGGCACCCAGCGAACCGAAGTTTCCCCACCGTGATTCCTTTGCGAAACGGCTGGAACCGTCACGGCGAAATGAGGCTTCGATATTGTACCGATTGTCATATCCATACTGTACGCGCGCCAGATAGGATTCAGTGCGGTAGCGGGTTTTGTATCCCGAGATACTTGCCATTTCAGAGAAGTTGGAAAGCGCATACCGGTTTGGAAAAGCTTCATTGGTCTTGCTTGTATAGGTATAGTCATAACGATAGCTGTAGTTCTCGTGTCCGAGAAGAACTTCGATGTTATGTCTGTCATTATAGGTCATGTTCCAACGCAGTTGTTCCTGTAGAGTCCAGTTCTTGTAGGTATAGAGGGTTTTGGCAAGAGCCCCATTGCGACCCGAGATAGAACCGTCCTCGGAAACAGTACCACGTGCATCACCGATGACCGCATTCTCGTATTTGTAATAATCGCTGTTACGTGTGTTCACATTTGCTTTAAGGGTTGCGGTAAAGCCGTAGGGCAGCACGAGGTCAAGATAACCTATCCCGTTGAGTGTATTGCGTATTGTCCGACTGTCATTCAATTCCGACTCCCATATCACGTGGCGGTCACGGTTCTGATTGCGGGTTATGACCTCCTGAGGATTTCCGTTCTGGTCGTAGATGATATAGCTTCCGCCGTCCCATTGCGGGTTCCCGGCACCGTCAAGCACATAATCCCCCTTATTCACCTGTATGGGGTTTCCAGCATTGTCATATACCGTTCCGGTTTCCGTATAGTGCGAGTGTACCGGGTAAATGGGAGCCATATAGCGGCAGAAATAGAAAGGATTGCTGTATGATGACGAGCCGTCCCCGACACCGTTTGACGTGTTCTGGAACTTCTGATGTGAGGCGTTGATGCTCATGCCGGCCCGTAACCATTTCACAGGCTTGATGTTGACGGCCATGCGTCCTGTCAGACGGTCAAACCCGGAATCCTTCATATATCCGTTCTCATCAAGATAGGAGAGTGAGAAGTAATAGTCGCTCTTGCTTGTAGCACCCGATCCCGAGAACTGGTATTCCGAACGATATCCTTTGCGTGTGGCCTGGTCAAACCAGTCCAGATCACCGGCATACCCGTCAATGATAGAGGCATCGGCAGCCATTTTCCCATCGAGGGTGAAAAGCTGGTCGTCTGGTTTGTTAAAGATGTTGACGTAAAGTCTGTCGGGAATAAGTGTGCTGTTCACGGCATTTAAAATAGCCTGTTTGTCCGTACGGTCACCTCCGCCGTGTACGAATGCGTTGGCTGCGTTCTGGTATTCAACCTCCATGAACTGGAAGGGATTGGTACGCTCATATTCCGGCAGGGCACGTTCGTACCAGCCTTGGTTGGTCTTGAAATTGAACTGGATACGTTCACTCTTTGACTTTTTAGTTGTGATCAGAATCACTCCGTTTGAAGCCCGGTTGCCATAGAGTGCGGCCGAAGCGGCATCCTTCAGAATGGACATTGTCTCAATATCCTCCATGTTAAGGTCAGAGATGTTTCCTCCGTACGGAACGCCGTCTATCACATAAAGTGGAGAGGTGCTACCGTTTACAGTGCCGATACCGCGGATAAGTACTGTGGGGTCACTTCCAGGTGAGCCATAGTTGCCTGTGACCGTGATACCTGGTGTGGAACCTTCAAGGGCCGAGGTGACGGATGTCACAGGACGTTTCAGGAGTTCCTCATTTCTGACCTGGGTGATGGCACCGGTAATCGAAGACTTTTTTTGTGTGCCGTAAGCGACAACAACGACTTCGTCAAGTGCCTGACTCTCTGCCGTAAGCTCGATTGTCATTTCTCCGGGAGTGATGGTAACTTCGCGAGTTGCCATACCGACAAAAGAAACAGTGATTGTTTTGACATTGTCGGGGATTTCCAAGGAAAAATGACCTTCAATGTCGGTAATTGTACCCTGTTTCGTACTTTTGACAAAAATGGACGCTCCCACGATGGGTTCTTTGTCAGACGAGTCTATAACCCGCCCTTTTACAATTTTTGCCATTGCCGTTCCTGTCATAAGGAACAGGCATGCCAACAAGAACAACAAATGTTTTTTCATGAGCGTTTAATTTTTTTAGGTATTTTAAAAAGGTTTGTTTTACGCCTCAAAACTAACCAAATTTATATAATAAAAAAACATTTTACTTAAAAAAAATGATTGAAATACAATAATTTTTCGGGATAATATTCTTTGAACAAGGATTAATAACTATGGTGTTTTTTAGTATTTAGAACAAAATGGTAAAATAGTGATGGGAGCTAGAATACGGGGCACTTCTGGGAGATATAAAAAACAATGTGTTAGTAATATTTAATTCCGCCAACGGGTGATGATGAACAAATTTTTTATATACCGTCTAACAATATCTTGGACTACTTAAAGATAGTATATTTACTATTTTTAATAAGAGAATGTTTGCATAAAAGTAGTAAATATACTATCTTTGTATCGCTAAACCAAAGAACATCGATCTATGAAAGTAGTGAAAGTTTCAAGAATCATCCAAGTCTTGGAGAAAAACGGATGGTATCTGGCTCATCATGATGGGACAAGCCACCGCCAATTCAGGCATCCCGGCAAACCGGGTAAGGTGACAGTCAACGGGAAACCGTCTGAGGACCGATGGGGTGATTTGTTGAAGAGCATTGAAAAGCAATCGGGGCTGAAGTTTTGACTTCACCCTGAGAGCTTGCTCTCGTTGGTTTGCAAAAGCGGCTTTAATGCCGCTTTTTATAAGGAATATAAACATTATTATATATTGAGATGGAAAAAGTAATAATGAAAACAAGTTATGGTGACACTGGGTATTGCTGTATGTGTGAACTTCTTCCGGGATGGACTGCTTCATCGGGAAAGGATTTCAAGAAGTTTGATTCTTACGTGAGGGAGAGCATAAATTTTTATTTGGATTGTGCCCGTAAGGATGGGGATGGATATCCTTCCGTATTTGACAGTGAGTATGAGATTGAATATGAGTTTGATATCCGGGCTTTGTTGAACTATTACCAGCATTTGTTACCCTTTTCCGGATTACAGGATATAACTGGAATCAATCAGAAGCAACTGGCTCATTATGCTGCCGGTCGGCAGCGTCCGAGACCTGAAAGAGCCAAATATATAGAAACATGTATCCATAATTTTGCAGACGAACTTAAAAAGGTCAATGTTTGGGTTTAGCAACTTATTGACTTGTTTATAAAGCCGTTCCTATTCGGTTGATGGAACGGCTTTTATTTTGATATGAAATTTACCAGATGATTGATTTGGGAAGAATTGTTGTCTTTAATGCTGATATTTATACTTTACAAATTGCATCAGGTATGAATACTAAAACATTAAAAGTAAGACAGAGATGGTATAATACTTGGGATGGTTGGAAAATTATTTCTTTAACATAAGATACGATAGTATTTGATTTTATTATTACCTTTGCAAAGAAATGTAGACTCTCTCTCATGAATAACTTCATTTATGGAGTTTATAGATTTTTTTTAATTGAACCATTCTAAAAGCAGTTGTCCGTGATGGATGGCTGCTTTTTTAGTATACCTAGCATGGGGGTACTAAAAAATGCCCCTGTCTTACGACAAGGACATTATATAATTAAACAGTCATTACTATGAAAATCTATGTACAGCATATAATTGCCGCAAAGCTATCATGGTTCAATAACTGGTATCTGTCACGGTTTCTGATAAGGTCAGATTTTTTGTTCTCAACTTACTTTACGGAATAGTTTTTTGATAAATAGTTAAAAAGCAAGAATGAGACGAACACTTTGTTGAACAGACTTCTTACCGTTGTTGTCGGACGCTGTACCAGAGTAGCAAGATATGCTCCATACCCAGGTTTTATCTTTTTCTGTACTAGAGAAGTAGAAAGTGTGATCGAAAACATTTCCATTGCCAATCTTTTTTATTTGGTTATTCAACATTATCTTTCCTTTTGTACCTTGTTCATAACCTTGTCCCCAACATATATATTTTAATTCATATACAGAAGGCCAGTACCAGCCGCTACTGTTTGAAGGAGCCGGATGGGCTTCTTGAAAAGTAGCCAAATCATTGACGGGTCTCACATTTAATGTCCAGTGATTTTTTACAGACTTATTATATTCTTCTAAAGCAATGGTATTGGCGTAACCCTGCATTTTATCTTCTGTCTGAATACTAATGAAACTGTTAGGCCTGTTGACACTTCCTGACCATGTGGCATTTTCTAACCACTCACTGACTAAGAAATAACCGCCTCCCCATGCTGTCATCTTATTCATATCCCATAAAGAAACTACCAAGCCATGAGTGCCGTTAGGAAATTTACTATCCAATAGACCGTAGTTATCGCCTTTAATATCACCCAACCAATAAACAATACCGATACATGCTGATTTTTGGGCATCGGTTAATGATATTTTATTTCCATCAACGAGCGATCCGTCACTCATATAAAAATCGCCAACAGCAGCATTTTCAGGTTTTTTTTCTCCAATAAGAAGTGCAAACTTTACAAGTCTTGATGCTGTTACTTGTGTTCCGTTCTCGTATGTCAATATCACGCTGAGCAAAGCTTGATCACCCGCTGTCAATGAAGCATCACCCTTCACTGTTACAGTTGCTGACTTGTAGTCGGGAGCAGGTGCTATACTTACATTCCAGCCGTTGGCTGCACGGGTACTTATGTAATCTCCACTTGTAGGGGTTATTGTGGCCATGAGGCATTTGTAGTTATCCGCTGTCAGATTATCAGGCAACGTAACTTTTAGTTGTGTTCCTATTTCATTAACATTGGCTATCTCATAGCTATCGAAACGCAGTGCGGACGAGTAGAGGGGCAGTTCAATTGTTTCCTTACCATCAGCCAAAGCCTTAGCCAAGGTGAATATTACACGGTCGTTTTCAACTTTTACTCCGTCTTTCTTGAAGATGGCATCACCTTGAGGGCCTTGTATTCCTTGCTCACCTTGTGGACCTTTTACATTTCCTAGGGAATTCCATTGCGTATCTCCTTCAAATTTATATTTCAAGGTTCCATCAGTATCAAGTTGGAATTCAGGAAGCTTGCCATCCTCTCCGGTGGCTTTTTCTCCACTGTCCTTACCATCTATCCACCAATTTCCATTCTTTATCTCAACTTTGGGTGTGTTTCCGTCAGCACCTTTCTCACCGTTCTTTATTGTGGCAGAGGTGTTGTCGCTAAAATGGATGGTGTACCCGTTTGTAATCTCTTCGACTTCAGTTACGAACTTCTTCCCGTCAGTCAGGATTTGCAATGCTTCCACGTTCGTATTCAGCGTCTCAATCTGCTCTTCCCATTCATCAGCCCACTTCTTGGTAGGAACAAGGATACTTCCATCAGAAAGAACGAACTCTACATACATTCCGTCTTCCGATTTTTTCACTTCGGTTATACCGGCGGATGTTCCAGGTTCACCGTCCTTTCCTGAAACCCTCGTCCATTTCTTCCCACCGTCGACTGAGAGATAGACAGCATCAGGAGCTATAGGATTACCTTTCGCATCCTCAGTAATTCCATCGGGTAATGTGCTTCCATTTTTCAGCAATGGAACAGGTGCGCTTGTTCCAGGGGCACCATCCTCTCCGGGTTTCCCGTCCTCACCCGGTTTCCCATCAGCTCCATCCTTGCCATTGGCACGGATAGCATTTCCTTCGGAGTCCTTCATCAGCTCACCGTTGAGAGTCCAGTACCAATTACCGTCTTCCTGTTGTACCAGACTGATTGTCGGAACACTTCCGGTATCACCTTTGTCGCCTTTATCTCCCTTATCGCCTTGTTCCCCCTTTTCACCATTATAGATGCTCACGGGAGACTGGTTTTTGAAGGAGATGGTATAACCGACCGTCTTTCCGTCCATTTTAATAGGAGTTACTGAGGTGATATAATCATTCTCTGCAACCAATGCCTGAAGAGCATTAATATTCTCATTCACCAGTTTCTGCCAGTTCTCAAGTGCTTCGATACGTTGTTCCTGCTCATTTACAGCATCCCATAGCTTGTCATCGTTATAGCAACCCGACAATAACATTCCGGACAATGCTACAGTACTTAAAATTTTGGATAAGTTTTTCATAATAATAAAAATAATATTGATATAATCATACATTATTTCAGATAAAAACATGAATCGCGGCATATCCGAATGCGTTTTGTTTTTCTTTATTAATAATGTATAACGCAAAGGTATTGTTTCTGTAAAATAAAGTTCAAGGCTTTTTGGCAAAAAAAGCGACATATATTTCAGTGATGTTATCACTTTTTATACCTATAAACCACATATGAAAAATTAGAATGATTTAGACAACAATAATTAATAGGTGTTGATCTGGGAGAACTCATGAATAATTTGAAGCTGTTCCCGTTTATGGATAGAGGCATAATTAGTGATGCGAATGATGCTAAGTTAGCTGGTATGTATTGGACAGATAATTTAGCGAGTAATATCCCTGTGGCAGATTGGATGCTCCTATGGGTATTCACTAGTGATATATATATTATACAGTTTATATACCCACTAAATGAGCGTAAATTACACATTCGCAATTCGAATGATAAAGGGAAAAATTGGTCTGATTGGAAACAAATTCAAACAACATAAAGCCCTAAAATCCGACCTGGGAGGACTGATACCGCTTGCAACGAATGAAGCAAACGGATTGATGAGTAAAAATAATTATATTAAAATTGCTCAATCCATCACGTCTACCAAATTAATAAAAATAGAATCTTGGGATGGATATTCTACACTTGTATTTATTAGAACAAGTGGAGCAACCGGATTATATTCCATTGATGGTAACTGGGCGGACAGTGCGAAATTCACAAGATTGTCTGGTCCTTTAGGAAAGGATCACTTTAATGCATATAGAGAAAGAAATGGTAATATTTATGTAAAGACGACTACACAGTCAGAACCATTGACTGTTACGTCTGTAGGATCTAATCATGTTTTCAAATTTGAGGAATCAGATAAAGATGTTGATTCTTTAATAGTATTACAATGATCGGGAGGATCGGGTGACACCGGCTTGTACCGGACCACCCGTTTTTTTATCATGTTAAAGAAACAGTTTTCCAATCATTAAAACCATTCTCATTCATAGTCCTTAATTTAACAACTGTATCTTTTGATACATTAGATACAATCTGCAATCCATACCCACCATTTGCAAACACAACGAGCATTCCCCAACCTGTTGGCGTATTTTCTCCATTGGCATTGATAAGCTGATATATGCCATTTTTGGTAACTGAATTTAAATCTGTATCATCATTTATAACTTCTCCCGCCATGAATGGAAACAGCTTCAAATTAGTGAAAAGTTCTCCCAGGTCGGTTTTATGGGGTTTATGTGGTTGCGATTTTTTTCCAATTATCCCATACTTTCATTGCTCTGTAGCGATAATATACAGACCTTCCATTGTAGGAGAACAACAACTGCACAGCTGCATCCGTGTTCCATTCTATATGCTGCATAACACTTCCATTTAACGTGCTAACAGAAGCAGGACCATTATACGATTCTTCTTTAAGTCGGTATATACCGTTAGTAGTTATTGCATTTAAATCGCCTCCATATATTGTTTTATGTACGACAAAAACATTCAGCAGTTCTCCCAGAAGTGGATTAATCAGGTGTAGGTGTAATTATTTCACCTGTAATATTGGAAAAATCAGAAAAGTCTATTGTTGAGAAATTCGGTCTTGTTCTTCTAACTAATGATACCTTATACGAGATGGAAGAATCATCCGACTTAGGTAACACATACAATTTACTATTTGCATATTTAAAATCGCACCAATGCATCCCCATATATTTTATTTCTATGTTTTTAGATCCAGTAGGTATTGACATCACTCTATAAAATGCAGTATTAGCTCCCGAATAGACATATATTTCTATCAACGAAGAAGAAGTATATAAACCATTAGAATCAGCTTTATAGTCAATAATCAGACCTTTTCCTCTTTCTATATCAGTTACTGCAAATATTTTACTCATTAATCCATTCTTATTAGCCGTAGCTGTACCTATCAGTTCTCCCAGGACTTTCGCGGCAGCCGAAGAAGATGTCAAAGTTGGGTTCTTGGAACCGTCCAAAGTACGGAGCCAAGAGAAGGTGTCGGACTGGGGCAACTGGTCCTCAAACTCATCTGTTC
>SKEN01001169.1_pt1 | contig 11812 bp, 7 predicted proteins | sample 4826711 | NCBI WGS metagenome assembly SKEN01 (sample SAMN11008808, study PRJNA524170) | human gut metagenome | biome: Human fecal sample; material: Feces; isolation source: fecal sample from pouch patient p39 | host: Homo sapiens | place: Israel: Tel-Aviv | collected 2015-02-10 | reverse complement strand
CTCTACATCTTCGCTGAATTCGCACAGCTTTCTGGCAATGCTGTTATAGAAATTCGTCTTGCCCTCTGGGTCGTTCAGATCAAACTCTCTCTCCAGCATACGAATCTCGAACATGAAAGAATTCTCCGCATGGTCGATACGCTCCTGAAATGCCTCTTTGCCCAGATTCTTAATAAATTCATCCGGGTCTTTATACGGAGTCATATTAATAATACGTCCAGACATTCCTGCCGAATGCAGAATCTTAATAGCTCTAAGCGCTGCTTTCACACCTGCCCCATCACTATCATACGCCAATAATACATCTTTGGTATATTTCTTGATCAGGGCAGCCTGTCCCGGCGTAAAAGCCGTACCAAGCGATGCTACTGCCTGTGTAAAGCCTGCCTGGTGCATACTGATCACATCCATATACCCCTCGCACAGAATGATATTCCCTGTTCTGGCGCTTCTGGCATAGTTCATGCCATACAGATTCCTGCTTTTATCAAAAATCTCAGTCTCTGGTGAATTCAGATACTTAGGTCCGTTATTCTCTGCACTCATGATACGGCCACCAAACCCTATCACGCGGTGATTGATATCCTGTATCGGGAACATGACTCTGTTCCAGAACTGTGTCGTGGTTCCACGTTTCTCATCTGTCTTAGCCAGTCCCACATCCCGAATCAGGTCATCACTGTATCCTTTCTGCCTTAAGTATGTAATCAGCTCTCCACCACGCACCGGTGCGTATCCCAGTCCGAAGTTTCTTCTGGTCTCTTCCGTAAGTCTTCGTCCATCCAGATATTCCCTGGCTTTTTCCCCATGAGGTGTGCGAAGCTGATAATAATAGAACTTCGCAGCTTCCTTATTTACTTCCAGAAGTCTGGCACGTCTTGCCTCACGGTGTCTGGCTTCTTCCGAATATTCCATCTGCGGCAGCTCTACACCTGCTTTATCCGCCAGAATCTTAATTGCTTCCGGGAATGTGCAGTTCTCATATTTCATGACAAAAGTCACCACATTACCGCCTTCGCCACATCCGAAGCATTTATATATCTGTCTGGAACGGCTTACTGCAAAGGACGGTGTCTTCTCACTGTGAAAAGGGCAGCAGCATACGTAATTACTGCCTTTTCTCTGCAGACCGATATAACCTGATATTACATCTACAATATCATTCTTCTGTCTGACTTCTTCTATTAATTCTTCCGGATAATACATTTCTCATCATTCCTGTTTCTCTATGTATGTCAAATTCTGTAGTCCGGTGCATATGTCAGTATCCCATCCAGCACTTGGGAATATACAGTTCATCATATACAGCAATCGCAAATCTGTCTGTCATGGAACTGATATAGTCGCAGACTACCTGTTCTCTGGGTTCTCCCCTGAAGCTCAGCTCCAAAAAGAACTTCGGCAGCCCGTCAGGGTGCTCCATATAATGCTCATACAACGTCTTCACAAGGGCTTCTGCCTTATGCTCCTCGCTCTTGGCTATAGGATTGCTGTATACAGCATCGAACATAAATCTACGCAAAGCCCGCAGCGCCTGATCGACCTCCGGTGACATACGGATATCATCCTGTCCCTTACTCTGCGTCACAATATCATGGATAAAGTGATTGAGTCTTTCACGGGGCGTATAGCCGACTACCTCTCCGATCTCACGAGGGACGTCATCACTCTTTAAGATTCCTGCGCGAATGGCATCATCCATATCATGATAGGTATATGCGATCTTATCTGACAGACGCACAATCTTTCCTTCCAGCGTAGACGGCATATTATCCGTCTGATGGTTCAGAATACCATCCCTGACTTCCCATGTCAGATTCAGCCCCTCTCCATCCTTCTCCAGAATATCTACCGTTCTCACACTCTGCTCATTATGCTTGAAACCGTAGGGACTGATCTCATCCAGTGCACGCTCTCCTGCGTGTCCAAAAGGCGTATGCCCCAGATCGTGTCCCAGTGCAATTGCTTCCACCAGCTCTTCATTCAGCTGTAAGGCCTTGGCAATCGTCCTTGCATTCTGGGATACCTCCAGCGTATGCGTCAGTCGCGTCCTGTAATGATCACCCTCCGGTGAAAGGAATACCTGCGTCTTATCCTTCAGTCTTCTGAACGACTTGGAATGAATGATCCTGTCCCTGTCTCTCTGAAAAACAGGTCTGATGTCACACTGCTCTTCCTCTCTGGCTCTGCCCTTTGAATTCATGCTCAGTGTCGCATACGGACTCAGATATATCTTTTCCCATTGTTCCAGATTCTCACGAACCGTCATGATATGCACCCCCTTTTTACCCATCTACTTCTAATATTCTGCGCAATTCCTTCAATTCCTTTTCCTTTTTGAAAAAAATCGTAACTAACGGCTCAGAGTCACCTGGTCAAATTCCAGTTCTACGTAATCTCCCATGGCATGTTCCGCTTCTACGAAAAGAACCACATGATTATTCCTGATTGCAGAATATCCGGCAGGAATCAACTCCTGATTATTCCAGTCCACGTCATAGTCCAACAGCGTCATGGCATAATCCGTCACATAACCATTATTCAAAAAAGCCGAAAAATCCGCCATATCTACTCCCTCAGAGATAATCTCATATCCGCTTGCAGTCTCCAGTCCCGAAACAATCTGTGCCATGTCCGCATAGTCCTTCAATCGCAGATTCCTGCCTGTTGTCAGATCCAGATTCATCGTTCTGATCAGATTGGTCGGATGGGCTGCCCCTTCATAATTACAATATCCTCTGAAAATCACGGACAGGATTCCTGTTCCCTGTGTTGCTACTTGATATCCTAATCCATATGCAGTTAATCCCTCTTCTGAAATCTTCTGCATGACCATCTGCTTCACATTCTCATTAATAGTGTTCTGAAGCTCTGTATTCTCCATATCTATAAGCTGAGGAAATACCACCTTCACCTTACAGCTGCCATTTAATGTATCTTCATATGTAACGCTCTCTATATCATATTGCACTGTCTGCTCATCGGCAAAAGCCACCGTTTCTTCCTCAGTCTGCGTTTCTGTCTCCTCTTCTGATTCAGTCTGTGGCTGCGACTCTCTGATAATAATGGGTTCTGACTGCTCCGGGAGCAGTTCTCCAAAATCAACTGTAGATTCTGTTTCTTCTGCCGACTGTTGTCCACATCCACCAAGGCAGAGCACCATGCCTAATGTTATTATCACCTGCTGTATTCGTCTTCGCTCTCTGTTCTTCATGCCATTTCTCCTTCATGTCAAAATTCCAACTATCAGAAACACGCAATACGAGTCTCCCAAGTTATCGTCGTATTCGCCAAATGTCCACGCAAGCATGACCGCATGGTTCATTACACACGTGAATAGAAACGAAAAACCTCAGAACGGAAATCGTTCTGAGGTTTTTGTAATGCGGAAGATGGGACTTGAACCCACACGCCATTGCTGGCACAAGATCCTTAGTCTTGCCTGTCTGCCAATTCCAGCACTTCCGCATGACAGCTATTTCTCTGAGGTTTTTATTCCTCATCGCCGCTGCAAGAGTTATATTATCACTATAGGGTTGATATGTCAACAACTTTTTAAAAAAAATTTTCAAAAATACAAATTATTATGTTTTTTGAAATTATTTAAAAAAATCGAAAAAAGTTGTTGACAGAAATGGGTGTTTCGTGTAGAATAACATTTGTTCGCAGGAGTGGTGGAATTGGCAGACGCGCAGGCTTCAGGTGCCTGTGGTAGCAATACCGTGTGGGTTCAAGTCCCATCTCCTGCACTTTTTATTTTAAAAAGTCGAGATGCTTTAATGATAAAGCATCCCGGCTTTTTCTGTATAATGAAATCTTATCTAAGGAATTAGATTTTTTATTATCTCAGGAACTGAAATAATTGTTATCAGTTTTCCCTTTATATTACTTTTCTTCAAATATGGATCATCCCAATACCTTGAATCATAAGAATCCAACCGATTATCTCCCATTGCAAAATAGTAGCCTGTTGGAACATCAAATGACTTTATGCAGTTGGTTTCTATATCATCTGATAAATATTCTTCATAGTACATCTTACCATTGACATAAACCTTCCCATTATCAAAGCTTATATGTTCTCCCGGAAGTCCTATTATGCGCTTAATTAATATATTTCCATCCTCTGCTCTATCTGATACTGTACAGATAATTACATCTCCTCTTTCAATATCATCAGCAACATATGCAAGTTTGTTAATTACACAATAATCTCCTGCTACAATATATGGAGCCATGGAATTAGTCGGAACCAGTCCGATGCTTATAATCTTTGTAAAGAAAATATAGGTTCCGAACTTGCTCACGATGGACACCCTTGCTTTCGGCTATATTCTTCCCACTACCAGACGGATTCGGGACTTTAACCCGTTAGAAACGTGCGCCGCTAGGCGCACATATATAAAATGGGAGCTTGAACTAATATCAAACTCCCATTTTTTCTATATGATTTGATACATAAAAATACAATCCTTGTCATAATTAGGTTTTACATGACGATAAACAAATCTTTCCATTTTTTGATCAGTACGAGTGAATCCCATTGTTGAATAATGAGCCAGTAATTTTTCATAAGGTAATGCATAGATATAGAGAAGTTTTGCTCCAACATAGCACTGAATATGTTGCACTAACGGCAAAATAAACTCCCAGAAAATATATGAGCCTAATTTAGGAATGTCATCATTTACCTCTTTATAGTTATCATTGACTGCAAAATTTGCCAATTCAATTCCTGTAGTAGCATCAAATCCTTTCATAAATCCACGACTAATTGTTATTAACCCGGTTCTCAGAGAAAAATATGCTACTATTTGCATTGTATCCTTATTTCTAATTATATATGTTCTTGCAATATTCGAAAGTTCGTCTTGGAGCGACACTTCCTTTAGGTAATGTTCCAACCCGATACCCTTAGAACATTTAAAATCTTTCAAACCATCTGTTTTGTTCGATAAATGCTCTATCGTAAATAATTCATTGCATAAATCATTCAGTATCATATCATTTTACCTTAATGGAACGTCTTTCTTTTATCATTCTTTCAAACTCTTTTGCTTCTTTTTCTAATGCTGATCTATCAGGTCTTTTTGCTGAAAGCAGTAAATCATTTATTTTATTGGCAGTTCCACGAAAAACAAATTTTCCCTTATATGGTTTTACTTTCATATAGTTCCTCCATTTTTAAGTGATACTATGAACCGATGAACAGAAATTCCTCTGTACAATTTGAATCCCAGCCTTTTATTAGCATACTGGGTGTCGGAAATAATTTGAACTCGTACCTTCTTTTTATGGTTATTGATATATACGGTCACAGTACATAATTTGAACAATCATTAATTTCTTATTTATATTATACACAATTAAAGCGAAAATAAAAATCAAAATTTTATAAAAATGATTTTTTGCGTAATATTACATATTAATTTATGTCATGATAGTTCCTGTCGTTACTACGGCAGCACACAGGTTCACTGCCAGCAAGCGTTTTTTCAATCTCGAAAATCTACTCATAATCAATTCCTCTCTTTCTTAGACGAATTATAGTTTCTGGTTCTGTTTGAGTGTATTGTACCATACATTAAATAACTGTCAATTCTACCCCTCACAGAGGCCGACCAACAAACTTATCTCCATTCTTATGCAGCAAATGAGTCAGTTCATCTTACGACCAAATTTCAGTATACCATGCAACTTCTTTATAGTGTTTCAGCATTTTGGCTGTAGTATCAAATGCGGTAATAAAAGCAGCCTCCGTACCTGCTTCACAATGGCATAGTGATTTCAGTGCATTTACACGATTCAACGTAAAAGGATCTGTAGAATGATATACCTCTATGAAAATTACTCGCTTTTCCTGTTGATCATAAAAAATAATATCTGGCATATTTCCGGATTGAGACATCACTTTTATACCCAGTTCCTCCATACGCTCATTTTTCTGTCGCAAATCTCTATCCGACGCATCTCCGATATAAAGAAGTTCTGGTTTTCCTTTAGATACAAGTGGAATTAATTTTTGCAGAATTTCTATTTGTAGTTTATTATGAGGTGATTTTTTAAGAGAAATTTGAGTTCCTTCATATTCAATAATATAATCCCGTTCTACAGACTTAGTTTGTTTTAAATATTCAGCATATGAAATATGCTCTTATAAAAATAACCGCTAAGTTTGCAGACTATCAGGGCGGTTATTTTTATGTCCAAAATTACTTCTTTCTGAAGTACGTTGCAACTGCAACCATGAGGATACAGAACTGGATTCTACAGATAAACTCATACTGCTATTGATATAATTTGAACATATTTCAGAGAATATTACGCACTTTGTCATTATACGCAAAAAGCCCGGATGTAATTTAAAATTACACCCAGGGTTTTCTTAATTTTCTTCACTTCTCTTTTATCCCACCAGATCAAACAGGCTGATCTGATTAGACTCCGGTATGTCGCCCAGTAGTCCGAGGTCACTCATCATATCAATGACGGTCTTGGATACCTTGGTTCGGCTTCTGAAATCGTCTTTTGACAGGAACGGACCATCTTTAGCCGCTTCCATGATGGCATCTGCTGCCTTTTCACCCAGACCGTCAATACTACTCAGGGACGGCATGACTTTGCCATCTATAATCTGGAAGTTACGGGAATGGGCTCTGAATATATCCAGCTTCTCGAATTCAAATCCACGGGCATACATCTCCTGTACAATTCGCATATCCTTGAGTGCATCCTGTTCCTTGTTGGTCAGTGTGTCACTGCGTTTTCTGTAATCTGCCATTGTTTCTTCCAGATGCTTCTGCCCCTGGCACATGATTTCATAGGAGAAGGCTGACGCACGGATACTGAAATATGCGCAGTAATACGCCAACGGATAGTTTACCTTACAATAGGCAATTCGCCACGCCATCATAACATAGGCTGCCGCATGTGCCTTAGGGAACATGTACTGAATCTTTTCGCAGGACCAGATATACCAGTCAGGCACATCATGTGCTTTCATATCTGCTTTCCATTCATCCCAATTTGCACATTTATGCTTAGCTACAGTTCCTTTACGGACTGCCTCCATGATCTTGAAGGATTCCTCAGAGTCCAATCCCATGCTGATCAGATAGATCATGATATCATCACGGGTACAGATAGCCGTGGAAATCGTTGCCTGACCACTCTTGATCAATTCCTGTGCATTACCCAGCCATACGTCAGTACCATGGGAAAGTCCGGCGATTCTGACCAGATCTGAGAAGTATCTGGGCTGCGTATCAATTAACATCTGCATTGCGAAATCTGTACCAAACTCAGGAATCCCCAGTGCTCCAAGCTTACAGCCCCCAATCTGCTCCGGGGTGATTCCCAGTGCAGATGTATTCTGGAAAAGGGACATAACGTCCTTATCATCCAGAGGAATGGTAATAGGGTCAATACCTGTTAAATCCTGTAACATACGAATCATGGTCGGATCATCGTGTCCAAGAATATCAAGCTTCAACAGGTTGTGGTCGATGGAATGGTAATCAAAATGTGTTGTGACTGTGTCTGTAGTCATATCGTTTGCCGGGTGCTGTACCGGAGTAAAGGAGTTAATCTCCTCTCCTACAGGAAGCACAACGATACCGCCCGGATGCTCTCCAGTGATAGGTCTAACCCCAACGCAGCCTTCTACGATACGGTTTATCTCGCTGGTACGCTTGTGTTTTCCACGTTCTTCATAATAATTTTTTACATAACCAAATGCTGTCTTATCAGCCAGTGTACCGATTGTACCGGCGCGGAAGGTCTGACCGTAACCGAAGATAACTTCTGTATACTTATGCGCCTTACTCTGGTACTCACCGGAGAAGTTAAGGTCAATATCAGGCTCCTTGTTTCCTTTGAATCCAAGGAATGTTTCAAAAGGAATATCGAATCCGTCTTTTACCAGCTTCTCACCACACACAGGGCAGTTCTTATCCGGCATGTCACATCCTGCCATTCCTGCAAAGGCTTTTACTTCATCAGAATAGAAATCCGTATAATGGCACTTCTTACAGTAATAATGGGGGCTAAGTGGATTAACCTCCGTGATTCCCGCCATTGTAGCCACGAAAGAAGATCCTACAGAACCTCGTGAACCTACCAGGTATCCGTCTTCTACAGACTTCCACACCAGCTTCTGTGCAATGATATACATAACGGCAAATCCATTGCTGATGATAGAATTCAGCTCTCGTTTCAATCTGGCTTCTACGATTTCCGGCAGTTCTTCTCCATACATTTCATGTGCCTTGCGATAACAGATATCCGTCAGCTGCTGGTCACTGTTCTCAATGACAGGGGGACATTTATCCGGTCTGACGGGTGCGATTCTATCACACATATCAGCAATCATATTTGTATTGGTGATAACGATTTCCTCTGCCTTTTCACTGCCCAGATAGAAGGAAAATTCATCCAGCATCTCTTCTGTGGTACGCAAAAAAAGCGGTGCCTGATTGTCCGCATCCTTAAATCCCTTACCCGTCATAATAATACGACGGTATATCTCATCCTCCGGATCAAGGAAATGCACATCACAGGTTGCCACTACAGGCTTGTGAAATTCTTCTCCAAGCTTTACGATTCTCTTATTCAATTCAATCAGATCTTCATCTGATTTGATATCAGGGAGCTTCTCGGACTCAATCATGAAACGGTTATTGCCAAGAGGCTGTATCTCCAGATAATCATAGAACCTCACGATTCTTGCAATCTGCTCATCACTCTGTCCATCCAGCAATGCCCGGAACAGTTCTCCCGCCTCACAGGCACTTCCAATAATCAGCCCTTCTCTGTATTTCTGAATCAGACTCTTAGGAATCAGGGGTCTCTTATGGAAATATGTCAGATGGGACTCTGATACCAGTCTGTACAGGTTGATTCGTCCCGTCTGGTTCTTTGCAAGAATAATAATATGGTAGGAATGCAGCTTTCTGATTGCTTCGACGCTGGATTTGCCCAGTTCATTTAAGGATGCCAAATCCAGAATATTGTCTTTCTTGAGCATTTCGATGAATTTTACGAAGATTTCTGCTGTACATTCTGCATCATCTACCGCTCTGTGGTGATTTTCCAGAGATATTCCCAGTGTCTTGGCTACAGCATCCAGCGTATATTTGGACTGCCCGGTCAATAACGCTCTGGCGATACCTACCGTATCTACATAGGTGAAGTCCACAGGGATTCCCTGTCTTTTGGCATTTTCCTTAATAAAGCTGACATCAAAATTGGCATTATGCGCCACCAGTATGGCATCTCCTACGAACTCCAGAAACTGTGGCAGCACCACTTCGATAGGGTCTGCGTCCATAACCATACTGTCATTAATGCTGGTAAGCTTCTCAATATGAAAAGGAATCGGTACCTGTGGATTGACAAAGGTAGAGAATCTCTCCGTAATCTCTCCATTCTCTACCTTCACTGCCCCAATCTCTATAATACGGTTGGTAACAGGTGAAAATCCCGTCGTCTCGATATCGAATACAACGTATTTCTCATCCAGTGACTGTCCTTTGCCATCCGTTACGATTTCTTTCAGGTCATCTACCAGATAGCCTTCCACGCCATAGATGATCTTAAAAGTATCATCTTTATCCAGCGCATGATTTGCATCCGGGAAAGACTGTACACATCCATGGTCTGTGATGGCGATAGCCTTGTGTCCCCACTTCTTGGCACGTTTGATGATATCCTTTACATCTGTGACACCATCCATATCGCTCATCTTGGTATGACAGTGCAGCTCCACACGTTTCTTGACACTGTTATCCATTCGGATCGTAGTAAAATCAGGAATCTTCTTCAAGCCAATTACAGTAGCAATTGTTAATTCCCTGTCAAACGTATCATTGACTGTGACACCCTTGACCTTTACAAAGGCACCTGCCTTGAGTTCACCCAGAAGCTCCGGAAGCTGCTCATTGTGAACGAACATCTTGACCTTAATGGTATCTGTAAAATCTGTGATTTCGAAGCTGACAATCGTCTTCTCATTACGAATCTCTCTCTGTTCCAGTGTACGTACCTTGCCACGAATGACTACCTCGCCCATTTCGCCCCAGATTTCATCAATATTCATGGTTTCTTCATCGAAATCTCTGCCGTAAATGACATCAGGATTATCGGATTTCTTCTGGAAACGGCGCTGGAAGCCACCTTTTTCAAAGCGCTTCTCAGGTTTATTAAAGGATGCCGGTTTCTCAGATGCCTTGGGATTCTCTGCCGGTGCAGGCTTCTTCTCTGCTGCCGTTGTCTTCTGTACCAGCTGTACTTCACCCTGATTGGAATCATTGGAGGCCACCGATACTCTGTCTGCAATATTGGCTACAATCTGTTGAATCTTCAGTTCATCTTCTTCACGGTATTTGCTCTCTGCTGCTTCCCGATAGTCCACATGGAATTTCACACTGAAACCACATCTTTCATTCAGAACCTTATCCAGAATACGAATCAGTTCATCTTCCTTGGATTTGGCTATTACACTGTCTTCCAGAATGAGTTTCACTGTCTGTTCATCCGGGTATTCCATATCTGCCTGCCGAAACATTGTATACAGCATATGTTCTGTATCTTTTAGTTCCATCAATACACTGTCCTTATATGTATCCATAAGTTTTTCAGGATTGTACTGACCGGACAGAATGAACTTCTCATAGATTTTAATGATAATGTTATCTTTGGGGAAAAACTGCTTCTTAATCTCCTGCTCCACGCCGTAGACATCTTCCTTCTCTATCAGCCGCTCACTTCTGATATAAATGCGTAAAATATCCTTACGTCTGGTCGCAGTAATCCTCTCCACTACCACCTGTTCAAACAGATCCTTACGTGCTCCTGTCAGTTTTAAATTGGGAAATGCTTCAAAAAAATTCTTTTCCATTTACTATAATCCCCAGTTATCCAGCTCATGCTTCAAAGTTGCCAGCAGCTCATTCTCCGGCACTTTACGTACAATTTCTCCTTTTTTGATTAACAGACCTTCGCCAATACCTCCTGCGATACCGATATCTGCTTCTTTCGCTTCTCCAGGTCCATTTACTGCGCAGCCCATAACAGCTACTTTGATATCCAGGTCATAATTCTGTACCAGGTTCTCAACCTGTGCAGCCAGTCCGATCAGGTCAATATTGGTTCTGCCACAGGTCGGACAGGATACCACTTCTATGCCACCTTTACGCAGTCCAAGTGTTCTCAGGATGAGTTTGGCTGATTTGATCTCTTCTACGGGATCTCCTGTTAATGAGACACGAATTGTATCACCGATACCCTCATGCAGAATAATCCCCAGACCAATAGATGATTTAATATTACCGCTTGTAACAGTTCCTGACTCTGTAATACCTACATGGAGTGGGTATGGAGTCTTACCAGCCAGTAATTCATGGGCTTTTACGCTCATCAGAACGTCAGAGGATTTGATACTGATTACTAAATTGTCATAATCCATATCTTCTATCATTCTGACCTTATCCAGTGCGCTTTCCACGATTCCTTCCGCTGTCACACCATGATACTTCTCTACCAGTTCTTTCTCCAGCGAACCACTGTTTACACCCACACGGATGGGAATATTACGTTCCCTGGCAACACGTACCACCTCTGCGACACGTTCCTTGCTGCCGATATTTCCGGGATTGATACGGATCTTATCTGCACCGTTCTCCATAGCTGCGATTGCCATTCTGTAATCAAAATGAATATCAGCTACCAGTGGAATGGATATCTCTTTCTTAATCTCTGCAATGGCTCTTGCTGCATCTATATTAGGTACTGTACAGCGTATAATGTCACAGCC
>SKEN01001167.1_pt1 | contig 11822 bp, 8 predicted proteins | sample 4826711 | NCBI WGS metagenome assembly SKEN01 (sample SAMN11008808, study PRJNA524170) | human gut metagenome | biome: Human fecal sample; material: Feces; isolation source: fecal sample from pouch patient p39 | host: Homo sapiens | place: Israel: Tel-Aviv | collected 2015-02-10 | reverse complement strand
ATCAGCAGATGAAGTAGCATAATTAGAATCTAGAAAAAAAAGAGCTGAAGATGCTTTAAAAATAAAAAGTACAGTAGATTCTTATGAAAAGATTTGTAAAAATGAAGAGCTAGCAGAAAAAGAGTACAAAATAGATTCCACAGAGTTGGATAATTTAAAAAACTCTAATCAAGAAGATATTTCAAACGTTGAAAATTATAAAAATGAACAGAAAAAAACAGAACTTAAAATTAGTAATTTTGAAAAATTAGAATCTGAAAAATGTGTCTTTGATAGAGCCTTAAAAGAGATAACAAATTTAAAAGAGATTATTGAGTTGATAAAAAAAGAGGAAGTAGAACTTAAAAATGAGGTTCTAAACTTAGAAAAAAAGCTGGAAGAACTTTCTGTAGAAAAAGAAGAGACAAGGAAAAAGCTTGAATTAAAGAAGGAAATAGAAGATAAAATCTCCATTATGAAGGAAGAAAATACCAAACTGGATATCTTAATAGATATTTTGAATGAAAAAGAAGAAGCAGCCAGAAATATTGGAGATTTAACTGAAGAATTGAAAAAGCAAGAGCAGGAAGCATTAGAAGCTTTAAATATTTACAGTAATCTTCAGAATATCTGGTTTCAGAGTGAAGCTTACAAGTTGAGCAGTAAGCTGGAGAATGGCAAACCCTGTCCAGTGTGTGGTTCAGAAAAGCATCCAGTTCCAGCAAAAAAACCTGAAGATGTTCCTTCACAAAAAGAGCTCGATGCAGCTAAAGAGAGATATGAAAGAGAAAACGGCGAGAAGGAAAAATTGTATGGAAGCAAGGAACAGTTGGAGAAGCAAATAGAGAGATTACAAAAGAGTTTTGAAAGCCATTGTACAGAGCTGGAAATACTTCCTAAGGAGCAACTTATAAAAGAAAATAAAGAACTACTATCTCAAGAGTTGAAAGAGTATCAGAAAGAGGTAAAAAAATTGCCTGCACAGAAGGATCTGAACACCCTGGAAGAAGAGATAAAATTCTGTATGGAAAAAAGAGGTAGCAGCAGAGAAAAGCTTACATCTTCAGAGGGAAAAATAAATGTAGAAGAGGCAAATATAAAAAACTGGAGAAAAGAGATCGAAAGAATCGAAAAAGCTTTTGAAAAAGAAAAAGTAGATATTATAGACTTTGAAAATATAAAAAAACTTGAAGAAAAAAATCAGATAGAATTAAAAAATAAAATTTCTACCATAGAAGATATTATAAGTACAATAACAGAGAAATCAGCAAGACTTAAGAAGTCGAAGGAAGATTTAGACAGGTTAAAATCAGATAAAGTAGAGGAAGAAAAAACCTTTAATTATGCCCTTTCTGAAAATAGCTTTGAAAGTCTGGAAGCATACCATAAGGCTCTAGAAATCAATAGGGAGATTATTGAGGAAAAATTGAAGTTATACTCTGAGTCCAAGGCAAAATATCAGGGATTGAAGGAAGAATATGCAGAGTGGGAGTCGAAGGAAAAAATTGAAACATCTGAATTAGAAGAAAGTATAAAGGAGACTTCCGAGAACGATCAATCAAAAGAAAGGGATATAAGGGAAATTGGCATCAAAACTGATCCTATTAAAAGGTTTAAATTAGAGCTAAAAACTATCAGAGAATCTCAGGAAACTTCTGAGAAGGAATTTGAGAGATTAGACAAGCTTCACTTAATATCTCAAGGAAAATTCGGAAACCTTAGAAATAATGTCTCATTTCAAAATTATGTTTTAGGAGTATATTTCCAAGAAGTATTAGATAGAGCTAATATAAGATTTATTTCAATGACGAACAAACAATATAGAATGGAGATAGATAGCACTAAGAAAGGGAATAGAGAATCAGGTTTAGAGCTTAATGTTTATGATAATCATACTGGAAAAGTGAGAAGTATAAAGACTCTTTCGGGAGGAGAGACATTTAAAGCTTCTATGTCCTTAGCATTAGGACTTTCAGATGTAGTCCAGGAACAAAACGGTGGAATAAAACTAGATTCTGTATTTATAGATGAAGGATTTGGAACTCTTGATGATGAATCTTTAAGCAGTGCAATAGATATTCTGGTAGCAATTCAAAATAGTGGAAGAACTGTGGGGATAATATCCCATGTAAATGAATTGAAGCAGCTTATTCCTAGTCAGATAATAGTAGAAAAGGATGAAAGAGGAAGTAAAGTTAAAGTTGTGGGATAGTAAAAAAGAGGGGAAAACTTTGAGTAATAAATTTGAAAATAAGAGGATGCAGCTATTAAATTCATTTGGGGTTGATAGAATTGAAAAGCAGCAGAAAAATTTTTTTGAACTGATAGAGCTGGTTATTTTTGATATGCTTAAAACAGAATATTTCTTTGGAAAGATAGTTGTACAGATGGGGAGAAAAACTCAGTTTGAAAAAAAAGAGAAACTGACTATAGAAATCAATATAGATGAATTTGATTTAGTTTTTAATCCTTTGATTTTTCTACAACTGAATTTTGAAGAGATGAAAGCAGCAATCATCCATGAAATACTTCATCTTTTTTTTCAGCATCCGGCAGAGCAGCAGAAACTTAAAAATAGATTTTCCAAGAGTGCCCTTAATCAGGCACTGGATAAGGATTTAGAAGATAAAAAAAACGGAAAGGGAGACAATGATTTAAAGGAGCTCGCTCAAAGTTTTGAAAAATCTCAGGAATCGTCTTCAGAGCAGGAAGAGTACCCGGATTTTCATTCAGGCTGGAGTAAAAATGGAGAGTTCGATCATAGAATCCTGAACAAGGCTTTTCATAAAATCATTGAAAATGTTTTAGAGAAAAACAGGGAACTTATGCCTGCTTATCTAGAAGAGTATTTTATAAAGCTTCTGAGCGGGAAAGCTGAACTTAAATGGCAGCAGATTCTGAAAAAAGAGCTGGGCAAGCTTCCAGTTCCATATAAAAAAACTATAACCAGAAAAGACAGAAGGCAGCCGGAAAGACTGGATGTTAAGGGAAGGCTTCCAAAATATCTTTGTAAAATTTTTGTAGCTATAGATACATCAGGAAGCATGGGAGAAGAGGAACTGGAATATGCCTTTAATGAAATTTTTGGAATTATTAAACATTATGACTACAGGCTTACTGTCATAGAGTGTGATGCTGCAGTTGAAAAAGTTTACCAGGTGAAGAGAAAGAGAGATATTCAGTTTAAAGTGAGGGGAAGAGGAGGAACAGCTTTTCAGCCTGTTTTTGATTATCTTGAGAAAAGAAGAGAAAGAGATTACCTGTTAGTTTATTTTACTGACGGATACGGAGAAAGCAGTTTAAAAGGCAAGCCTAAAGGAGGAAGAGTGATGTGGGTAATAACAGGAGACTCTGCTGATAAACTTTCGCTGATAAAGCCCTATGGAGCTGTGAGAGAATTACAATATAAGAAGGGGAGAAGATAGATGAAATTTAATGAAACCATGCTTGCCTGCAAACTTACAATAGAATCAAAGGCAGTACCGCTTATAGTGGGACATGCTGGAATAGGAAAAACAACCCTTGCTAAAAAAATTGCAAAGAAGCATGATGCACATTTTATAAGTATAGATGCCAATCTTCTGAAAGAAGGAGAGATAGGAGGGCTTCCAGTTGTAGAAAATGGAAAAAAAGGAAAGAAAACCGTCTATGCTATGCATAACAAGTTTTCAGAAATAGAGATGGTTTTGGAGGAAAACCCGGAAAAAGAGATAATCCTTTTTATAGATGAACTGAACAGATGTGAACACGCAGTTCAGCAGGAACTTATGAACATAGTTCTGAATAGGGAAATAAACGGCTATGATCTTTCGGATAAGGTTAAGGTCATAGCTGCAGTGAATCCCTCAGACAAATATGATGAGTACTCTGATTCAGATTATCAGGTTACAGAGATGGATGCAGCCCAGGAAGACAGATTTGTCTGGCTGAATATGGATGCGGATTTGGCAGAGTGGATCGACTGGGGGATCTCTCTGGAAAAAACTGGAAAAGATGAAGAAAAGATTTCAAACATCCATTCAGATATCCTGGAGTTTCTGGCTGATAAAAAAGAGTTCTTCCTGGTATTAAATCAAAACGAGATGATTAAGGCTACTCCTAGAAGCTGGGAGAGGGTTTCTGAAATTTATAGAAAATGGCTTATTTCTCAGGATGAATATTCATTTAATATCTTGAACCAGGTTATAGCAGGAAATGTGGGAGCCTATATAGCAGCCGAGTTTATAAAATTCATTAGAAATAAGGCTCTGCTTATCACTCCAGAGGAGCTACTGGCAAATAATCCGCTGCTTCCTGAGATAGTTGAGAAAATTAAGCAGTATTCACATTACAGGCTGTACATCCTTTCGAAAAATACTTTGAACTATATGACTATACATCTTCCAAAGAGCGGGAAAGCAAGGATGGCTAAAATTGAGATTTTTGTAGAGTATATGGAATACCTTCCTGAGGATATGAAAATGGCAGTTATGAAAATGATAGTTGAAGACTATAAAGATGAGTTTTACAAGGAGTTTATGAAAACAACTAAATTTGTGGATCTATATTACAAGATTATAAATTTGATAAAATAGGGGGAAAATAATTATGAATTTTTTAGGAAAAAAAGTATGCATTACAGGGGATTTTTCTAATTTCAAGAGAGAAGAGATGGAGTTTCTTATGGCTCAACTAGGAGCTGTTATTTCTAATCATAAAAAAGCTGATATTATTCTGACAGGAGATGCACCTGGAGCTGATAAAATAGAATTTGCCAGAGATAACAGCATCCCGATCATAGAGATGAAGGAACTTGAGAAAAAAGTATCTGAAGATGAGGATAAAATTTTAAGCAATCCAGAAATTTTGAAAGAGATTCAAAAACAACTTGTAGATAATACACCTAAATATCTGGGAAGAGAAGTTATGAATGAGCATACAAAAGAGCTTATAGAAAAAAAGCTTCAGGATCCTAAGGTTTCAAAAACCTGGATAAAGCAGTTTTATGAAAATATTTTTATAAATTCCTTACCAAAAGAAAAAATGGTAATGGAAATAGGCTCTATAAAGGCAAAAGAACACGGATTAGACTGGATATTAAAAAACGAATCTATAGAGAGTTTTACGAAAAATAGAATGAATAAGACCAGAGAAACACTGGTATTTCAAAATGATGATTCATTAGATGAGGACTCTATTCTTAAAGGGATATTTAAAAATTTCCCTGAAAGTTTATATCTTTCAAAAATATTACCAAATAATTATTCAAAGCTTTTAGGAAATAAAATTATTCTTTCAAAAAATAAAAATTTTGATATATATAAATTGTTGCTGGAAATATATGGAACATATTTTCTGAAATATGCAGATGAAAGTTTAAGGAAAGATAGAGAGGTAGTATTGGAGGCTGTAAAGTCAGATGGATATGCTTTGGAATATGTAGATAAAAGTTTCAAGAAAGATAGAGAAATAGTTTTGGAGCTAGTAAAGTCAAATGGAAGTGCTCTAGAGTATACAGATGAAAGTTTAAGGAGAGATAGAGAAATAGTATTGGAGGCTGTAAAGTCAAATGGATGGGTTTTGTTATATGCAGATAAAAGTTTCAGAAAAGATAGAGAAATAGTATTGGAGGCTGTAAAATCAAGGGGAAGTGCTTTAGCACATGCAGATAAAAGTTTCGGAAAAGATAGGGAAATAGTATTGGAGGCTGTAAAGTCAGATGGATGGGTTCTAAAATGTGCAGATAAAAGTTTTGGAAAAGATAGGGAAATAGTATTGGAGGCTGTAAAGTCAAGGGGAAGTGCTTTAGAATATGCAGATGAAAGTTTAAGGAGAGATAGAGAAATAGTATTGGAGGCTGTAAAGTCAGATGGAACGGTTCTGAAATATGCAAATGAAAGTTTAAGGAAAGATAGAGAAATAGTTTTAGCAGCAGTTAAAGGATGGGGGCTACAATACACAGATATATGTAAGCTTTATAATAGAGACCGTGTTAGCCAGATGATAGAATGGGTATTAGAATATGCAGATGAGAGTTTCAAAAAAGATAGAGAGATAGCACTAGAAGCCGTGAAGTCAAATGGAAATGCTCTAGAGTATCTAGATGAGAGTTTCAAGAAAGATAGGGGGATAGTGATGGAGGCTGTGAAACAAAATGGATCTGCTCTGGAATATGCAGATAAAAAAATTAGGGAATATTTTGTTTGGGATTTAATTAAAGATGCTGAAAAAAATGAAAACGAGGGGAAGTAATTATGAAATTTTTTCATTACCAATTATCGTAGCCTCAAAAAGGTTGAAGCTTCCTTTGATGAAAGAGATCTCCTTATGATTCTTGGGAAAAATGACATTGGAAAGTCCAATATCCTTTATGCTATGAGAATATTCTTCAATGACAAGAAAATTTCTTTTGATGATTTTAAAAACAATGGAAATGAAGACATAGTCTTAGAAGCTCATCTGAGAAGAAAAAACGGTGAGGATGCTATTCTTAGAAAAACTTATTCTAAGAGAGATGGAAAAATTGTAGTGAAAGAAGAGATACAGGAAATTTCAGGGTACTCCCTTGAAGAGATTGCAGATCTTAATTTTACAAGCCTGAAAAAACTGGCTAAAGAGCTTGGGATAGATAAAACTCCAGATAAAAAACCCGAATCAAAAGAGAAGCTTGAGGCCTTTCATGCAGCAGTAAAGAAAAAAGTAGAGAGAATTAAAAATGGAAAAGTATGGGTTCAGAAACCAGAGCTCCTGAAAGAGCTGGAAGCAGAGTTTCCAAAAATCATCTATATCCCGGCAACTTATGATTATGAGTCACAGCAGAGGACAGGAAGCGAGTCTTCAATATTCGGAAAGATCTTCAGAGATGAGATCAGAAAGAAGATTGATGCCAGACCAAACTCCTTAGAGCTTATAAAGCTTATTGAGGAAGATATGCAAAAGATCCAATCTGAAACAACAGCAGAGCTTCAGCCGTATTTCAGCAAAATATCAGATGGAAAAGAGCTTGTTTGCCAGAATATCTCTTTGAATACTTTAAAGGGATTTGCATTTGAAATATTCATAAAGCATTTGGATGGAAATGAATATCCTTTGATAAATCATGGAAGCGGAATGCAGCGTTCAGCAATAGTCTCTGTTCTCAAATATCATGCATCTCTATCGGAAAAAGAGAATGAGAACACCCTTTACCTTTTTGAGGAACCTGAAGCATTTTTACATCTTCAGGCTCAGCGGGAGCTTTTCTATGATCTGAAAACTCTTACAGAAAAAGGCAGCCAGATTGTTATGACAACTCATTCTACAGTATTTATGGATAACGCTGACAGCATTAGCAATGTGCTGCTTCTCAATAAAACACCTCAGGGAACTGTTTCATGCCAGTCAACGAATGTCATTGAGATTGAAAGCGAGCTTGGAAAAATCATTAAAATAAGTGAAATCCTTACAGGAAAAATTGCTGTTTTCGTAGAGGGAAACAGCGATAGGGAAGTTTTTAAAATCTTCTTCTCTAAATTAGGTATGGATACAGACAGAGAGGGGATCTACTTCATTGATATGGGAGGATGTTCCAATGCAGAGATAGCTGTAAATGCCAAGGTACTCAGAGATTTCAATATTCCTTATCTGGTTATATTGGACACAGATTCCCATACTCCTGAGAAGGTTAAGAAAATTAAAAAAAGTTTGGAATCTCAGGATAAGAAATTAGAGAAGGAAAAAAGGATAATCATCCTTAAGGGAGAGTTAGAAAACTATGTTTCCCATGAAAAACTGCTTGAGGTACTACACTTAGATAGTGAACTGTTCAATGAGGAGAATTTCAAAGTTGACCCTAAAAAAGAATTGGTCAGAATTTTTGATATCTCTAAAAACAGCCACAAGATCAAATATCAAGAGAGACATGCCAAAGATGCTGCAAAATTCATGGATAAATCTGAAATTGATTCAGAAATTATAGCTATAAAAGAAAAGCTTTCTCAAATGTTGAGAGACTTTTCATAAAATAAAAAATAGATGAGAATTATAATGAAAGATACTGAAAAAGTAAAAAGAAAACAAGATGAAATAAGAAGATTTTTTGTAATATTAGTTGGGAATTGTGAAAATGAAGAATGTCTAATGGAAGAGGCACAAGATACAGGAGATTATTTTGATATGATACTGTTAATGATAGAAATAAATTGAACGTAATGCTGTAATTTTGGCAGACCAGATTACACTTTCTTTTAAAATATAGTATCCTTTAAGTATAACAAATACTACTGGAGGATACAGATGAAAGGATGGATTATGTTTAATAAAATTAAAACTTTAAAATAACAAAATCTTAAAGTTACTCAAATTGCCAGAATACTAAATTCAGATGTTAGAACTATCAACAAATATTGGAATATGTCATCTGAAGAATTTGAACTTCTTAGAACCCAACATAAACAAAGAATTGTCGGAAGGAAAATGGATATATATGAACAACTTATCGTTTCTTGGCTTAAAAAAAGACATCAAGAATTTAGTATGGCCGAAAGAACAGTTCGATCTTATGTTGAAAAGCTTAGAAAAAAATATGAGTTACCTAAACTCAAAGTTTCACGACAATTCCTTGCGGTTCCTGAAACAGATATAGGAGAACAAGCGCAAGTAGATATGAGTCAGATTAATCTTCTTACTGAAGATAAAAAAACTAAAAAGCTCTATCTTTTTACTATGGTATTATCTTTCTCAAGGTATAAATTTGCTATTTGGCAAGATAAACCTTTTACATCAAGTGATATTGTACAATGTCACCACAAAGCTTTTGAGTTCTTTGGTGGGATTCCTAAAACTATCGTTTACGATCAAGATAAAACTATGTTTGTTAAGGAAAATTTTGGAGATATTATTAAAACAGATTTGTTTCAAAAGCACATAAATACTATGAATTTTAAAGTGCATCTTTGTAGAGCATATGATCCTGAGAGTAAAGGTAAAATTGAAGCTGTTGTTAAATTTGTAAAAAATAATTTTGCTAAACATAGAGTCTTTACAAACATTGATGACTTTAATAGGCTTTGTTTAGATTGGTTAAAAAGAACTGGAAATGCAAAAGGACATTCAATAATAAAAATAGAGGAATCTTAGGCTTTTTAAGATTCCTCTCATTTTTTGCTTATTTTGGTTGAAATTTTAATATTTCTTCATCTTGCTTTATACATGCTGGAAGATAATCCCAGATAATTTCTAAGACATACTGATCCATTTCTATAACTTTGAGAATAAATTCTTTATTTTTCAAAAGATCTTCAGACATAAACTTATAAATTTCAGAGTCCCATTTTGTAGCTAGTAGAACAAGTTCCTCATCAGCTTGTATCTCATCTGAAAAATAATAAAGATAATCTCCATCTGCAGAAAGAACAATTTTTGCAATTTCTTTATCTTTTCTAAATTTATCTGGGAAATAAGGAAAGTCCTCACAGCTATTTGATAATATTATTTTAATAATGTCTGAATCTTTTTGTAGCTTAGGAGACAACATCTCAAAGGATAAATTTGTTTCATTATTTTTTAAAATCTCAAGAATAAAGCTTTTATCATTTTTAAATTTTTGTGGAAGTAATATATAATTCTCTTTATTAAAATAGATTCTTCCATATTCTTTATAAAGAACAGCAGCTTTAGCTATTTCTTCTACGTTTTTTAATTTAGATGGAAGAAGTTTATATGCATGACTAGTTTGATCTACAGCAGCTTTAGCTATTTCAAGATTGTTTTTTAAATCATTTGAAGCATATTTTAAGTTTGTTCCATCTTCTTTTACAGCTTTTAGAACAGATTCAAAATTACTATAATCTAAGTATTCAGCCTCTTTGTGATCTTGACAATTTTCGTAACCATCATCTTCATAATCGTCTTCGTAACCATCATCTTCATAATCATCTTCATAATCGTCTTCGTAATCATAATCCTCATAATCATCACCAGAACTTCCACAAAAGTCACAAGAATCACCACGTTCAAAGTAAGCTCCACAATCACATTGAATAGAATATCCATGCTTATCAAAGAAAAACTTATTTCTTACAGAATCATAACAAAGAGGAGCGTCATTTGCAGTTCTCATCAGTTCTTCTATTGTATAGCTTCCATAAGCATCAATATATCCTTCGCTATCACAATTTTGCATAAACTCATCTTTATACCAAAAGCTTCCACATTCATCTTCAAGCTCTTTCCATCTCTTCACATTTAATGCTTCAAGATTTTTCAATGTTTTTTCATCAAAATCTACTTTCCCTGAAAAATATATAACTTCAGGATTTCTTTCTACGGCAGCTTTATTAACATTTACACTTTTCAAAGCATAAGATGGAAGTTTTTCATCTTTTAGAAGATATCCACTATTTTCCATTAAAAAGGCTTCTTTCATTACTTCATAATCATCATACATATAATTAGGAAGATAAAACAAGGTATATTTATTCATTTTAAGAACTTTCATAACAAATTTTTTGTCATTTTGAAGTTTGGAAGACATGCTTTTAAAATACTTTGCATGAAATTTAGCATCCTTAGGATTTTCTATAGCCAAAGTTCCATAATTATTTTGAATTTTACATTTAAATATTTTTTTTAAATCAGTATCTGAAAACTCTTCACACCTTTCAATAAGTTTAGAAGGATTAAGAAGTTCTCTTTTATTTGCTATTATTTCATGAAGTGGCTTATTGTTCAGAATAAATTCCAGGCCATATTTTTTTACTTCAGGTGATCCATATTCAGCAATCATTTTTTCTTTATCTAATTTCAGATATGGATTTTTATAGAAGTTTTCAACCCATTCCTTTGTTGTTTTAACGCTTGAAAGTTTTTCTTTTAACTTTTCTAGCACCTCTTCATTGATATGTTTTTTATGAATTTTATGTGGCTCTTTTGCAATATAAGTTTTAATACTCATTTTTCATCCCCCATTTTTATTGTCAAATTTATTTTGCGATTTCTTTTATATTGTCATCAACATTAGCAATACTTAGGAATCTTCTGGAAATTTTATCAGAAGTTGTATTAATTTCTTTAACATCTTTACTAACTTTATCAATATCAGAAGATAATTTATCCCAACGAATTCTGTATCTTCCAAATTCCTCTGAAAGCTTATTAAGTTCTGTATGAATGATATGGGCATACTTTTCTCTTTCGGCATTTCTCACAATAATTTGAAGAGTATTCAGTACAGCCATCAGTGTTGTTGGAGATGCAATCCATACTTTTTTCTTTTGAGCATATTCTATAATGTCGCTATAATATGCATTTATTTCTGCAAATATTGCTTCAGCTGGAAGGAACATAATAGCCTGATCTGATGTAACCTGAGGAATTATATATTTTGTAGAGATATCATCAATATGTTTTTTCATATCTGATTTGAAGCCTAATTCAGCTGTTTTTCTTTCAGCATCAGATAAAGTTTTATCAATCATTCTTCTATAATTTTCAAGGGGAAACTTCGAATCTATTGCTATTGTTCCAATCGGTTCAGGAGCAAAAAGAACAGAGTCAGCTATAGTTCCATTTTCGAATTTATATTGAGTTTGGTAAAGGTTATTTTTTGGTTCTCCAAAAACTGAATTTAATATTTGATATAACTGAACTTCACCAAATGTTCCTCTAGATTTTTTATCAGTAAGAATATCCTGAAGCGACACAATATTTCCAGAAAGAGCTTCAATATTTTTTTGAGCTTCATCAATTTTAGCAAGTCTTGCAATAATAGAAGTAAAAGTTTCATTTGTCTTTTCAAATCCTGTTTTTAGTCTATCTTCAACTTTTTCATTAATTTTTTCTAATTTAATCTCAACATTTGTGATGAGTTTTTCTATGTTTGCATC